>JACCDX010207494.1_pt1 | contig 11321 bp, 8 predicted proteins | sample 7449681 | NCBI WGS metagenome assembly JACCDX01 (sample SAMN15323450, study PRJNA562643) | freshwater metagenome | isolation source: river surface water | place: USA:Blue River Watershed | collected 2017-08-18 | reverse complement strand
CGTGTAAGGCTGCAGGGCGGCACCGGCACCGAGGCTGATAGCCAAGCGCATGGGAGAAAGCATATGGGCGGCGTCGTACTCCTTGTTCAGGGTCTTATCCCGAATGACGGCCCAGCCAGCTGTCTTGACCACTTCCACATCAAGGCCCTGCTTGCTGTAGAAGCCCATGGGGTGAGCCATGATGATGGGCGTTGCACAGGTGATGGGGATGAAGCCGACCTTCAGTTTGGTCTTCTCCAATTTGCCAGGTGTCGCCGCAAAAGCCTCTTTGGCCATAGCCATTGGGAACAGACTGGAGACCGCCGCCATGGCGGTGGGCGTACCCACTGCCTTTAGAAAGCGACGACGAAGGTCGTCATTGGGGAACAGGGCACGAAGAATGCCCTGTTCAACCACCCGGCCCGTCAGGGCGTCGTCTTGTTGGGCGAGTGCACGGCTCTCGGCGGCAATGTGCTCGGCCTCGCTGGTGTGCTGGCCACATGAGCAGCGCGAGCGTAAGGAGATGTTATGGTTAAACGGATTTGAAAAGATCGACATGATTCGCTCCGGTTGAGGAAGAGACAACCGGTTAATGCAGAAAGCATGCCAATCCCGTTTTCACCGCCACACCAACCAGATTGGTGACTCAGAACGATGTGGTGCCTCCCGTTTGGAACTGTTTTGGTGCGTTGGTCTCTCAAAATCGCACGAACAAGGTCCCCTCGCACCAGTTGGGTGCTATTTTTTTCGTGGTGGCACGGTAGCAATCCAACCTTCCAGGGGGTCCAGGTCGTCGGGCAGGCCAAACCTGGGTAGCACCGCTGCCTGAGCGGCCTGCAGTGCGCAGATCACGGCATCCAATGCATCTCCCCGCGCCTCCAAGATCATGCACTCGCGCAACGATTCCGGCACTCGACAGGCCACCGTCAGTCCTGCACGACCCGACAGCAACGCCTCGACAATCTGTGTTCTGGCAACCAGCCGATCGGCCGTCTGCTGTGATGGGTTATCTGACTTGTAGGAGGCGCGGGTAATCTGTCTAGCCGTAAACCCTGGGTAAGCCTCGAGGGCCACCCGGGCCTGGACCTGGTCGTCCGTCAGGCGGCCGTCAAATGTCCAAGCAGACAAGGGGTGGCGATGGGCTGGAAAAACCAGCCCCGCCGACTTCATACGCCCGATGCCCGCCTGCATCATCCAGGCGACCGGTGGATTGGTCCAACGCATGGCTGGGCTGGACCCGGCGGGCTTGTCGGCCTGTCGCCAGGCAAACTTCTGACCAACCGGTCTGGCATTGCACCACTGACGAAAAGACTCACGCAAGGACTCTCTGGGGGCGCCACAAAAAAAGTCCACAAAGGCCTCCCATTGCAAAGGCCAGCCATAGTGGGTGGCCAAGGCCCTGGGTTGACCAAACGGTAGATCAAACCCACCAAGCCAAGGCCCTGGTCGCTGCAGAAACTCAGAAAAGGCAGACAAGCTCTCCAGCCACTCCAGCCGATCCACCTGCAGGGTCGCTTGACCACTGGTCTCGAGTCTCAACTGCCCGACCGCGACCGCTATCGGCTTTCGCCGGCAGGGTGCACTGCTGAAATCCACGCCATAGACCGTGATGGACTTAGCCATTGACATGCGCCCGGCGACTGATCGCTACGAAGATCCTGAGCCCAAGGAGAGACATGGCCATGACCATCTGATGCAGCGCCCGTTGAGCCGACCCTCGGGCCCCTCGGTATCGAAGTCTGGGGGAATGCAGCCGCTCGGCCCCTTGTGCGATAGCCAACTCCAAGGCAGACCGAACCTGCACCGCGAATTGGGGCTGTTCGATCGCCAGGTTGGCCTCCAGAGACAGCATAAGAGAGAACGGATCGATGTTAGAAGACCCAATGGTGACCCAGTCGTCTACACACAGAACCTTGGCATGCAGAAAGCTCCTGCGATATTCATAAATCTCAACACCCTCGTCAACCAGTTCACTCACCAAAGCCTGCTGGGCCCAGTGGGCCCACCAGTACTCCACACGCCCTTGGATGAGCAGTCGGACACGAACACCCGACTGAGCGGCGCCCACCAGCGCATTGCGCAGCGCTCGGGTCGGAAGAAAGTAGGCCATGGCCATCACGATGTCCCGTTCGGCCGAGCGAATGGCTTGGTGGTAAGCACGCTCAATGGTGTGTCGATGCCGCAGGTTGTCTCGGAGTAGCAGTCGAACCTGTCGACGATCTCCTCCCGGTAAGGCGGATTGCCAAGGCCTGCGCAGCGTGGGCCGCAGGCTACGCCAGAGGTCCCTCACTTCTTGACCCTTTGGCCGAGACCTCAATAGAGTGGCCCAACTCAGGCGCCACCAGGTGGACTGGGCCAGGCGAGCCACCTGACCACAGACAGAAGGCCACTGCGTTCGAACCGCCATGTCGAAACGGGGTTGCTCCAGTGATCCATGGTGTAGGTCCACATGGTCACCGATCAGGTTGATGCCGCCCAGGTACAAGGTCTGCTGATCAATCAGGACTAATTTTCGATGAAGACGGCGCCAGGATGACGGCGAAAACAGACGAACGCCAGGGCGAAAAACGCGCCATGCCACACCGCTGTTCAGCCAGCGATCGCGCAGGGCTGATAGCCCGACTTGGCCACCAAACCCGTCCACCACCACCCTGACCCGAACACCCCGAGCGGCGGCTCTCTCAAGGGCGGTTAAAACCAGCTCGGTCTCCTGATCAACGGACAGCAGGTAGGTCTCCAGGTAAACCTGGTCGGTGGCGCGATCAATGTCCTCAACGAGCCGAGCAAAATACTGCTGGCCATTGACCAGAAGCATTGGCTGACGCCTCATGGTCGGCGACGCAGTTGAGCGATCAAGGGCAAGTGGTCGGAGAGGCTGGCCCAGCGCGGACCACCACCGCCCCGCCGCGAGGCCACCAGATCAAATCCCCTGGCAAACATTCGATCCATGGGCAGTATCGGCATAAAACTGGGGAAGGTGCGATCGGGCCGTCGATGTCCCGTTCGACCGATGGCCCGGCCTGATATTTCCTCCAGGCCAAGCGCCTGAAAAGCCGACAGGGGCAGTTGTCGCCGCCAATCATTGAAGTCACCCGCCACGATCAGCGGCGCAGAGGCTGGCACGGCCCGCTCGATCCAGCCGACCAGATGAGACAACTGTCGAAGACGGCTCTGATGCAGCAGCCCAAAATGCACAACAAACAGGTATAAGGCCTCCGAGCCATACCGAACCACCGCATGCAGTACCGACCGCTTCTCGAGGGCATGATCCGAGAAATCCTGCGCCTGGACAGTCAGGATTGGAAATTGCGACAGCAGGGCATTGCCGTGATGACCATGCAGGTAGTGCGCCGCTGGTCGGTATACGGCCTGATGGTATCCATTCGAGAGAAGGTCATGCTGTGATTCGAGGGGCCAATGTGCATGTCGCAGAGCGGCCCGGTCATTGCGTCCTTGCACTTCCTGAAGAAAGACCAAATCCGCTTGCATGCTGCCCAAGGCGGGCACCATCTCGTGGATGACCAACCGACGTCTCAGGCCCAGAAAGCCACTGGAGTGGCCCTTGTGAATGTTGTAACTCGCAATGGTGAGCAGCTGGGGAGGTATTAGACGAGACCATCCCAGTCGCTGGGCCAGCTGCTCGATGGCCAACACATTGGTCCATGAGAAACATCGCTCAGCGGCTCTTTGCCATGGGAGCCACTCGAAACGCAGGTGCTCTCTGGCCGATAAGACCGGCTGTGCGCCCGGTTTGATCTGAACAGAAAAGACATGCTCGGTGTTGTGGGTAACCCCAGGCGCGTACCGATGTCGCCAGTGCGCAAAAATTTCATAGCGCTGCGTCTGCTGCCAGTCCAGCCAGCTCTCTGAGGGACAGACAAATCCAGTCTCTTCAAGAAGCTCTCGCTGAGCCGCTACCATCGGGGCCTCAGATTCGTCGTCTAAGCTACCAGTGACTGACTGCCAAAATCCTGGCTTGTCAGCCCTTTCGATGAGCAGCACCTGACCCTGCCCATCATGGATGACCACCAGGACAGAGATGGGTATCTTGACGGACTTCATGCCAAGTCGACGCTAGACGTTGGTTCTCTGGCCAAAAAGTGTCGAGACCATCAGGCTAAACAGCAGAAGGGTCAAGAGTGTGACCAGAGCGGCCAGCAGGAGCAGGCGAATCCCGTCATTTGTTTTTTGATTGACCTGAGCATTTGAGTGATGCGCCTGCAGATGGGCCAGATGCGCCAGACGACCAGCCTTCCAGGCCGGAACGGCAGCAGCACTCGCCCAGACTGCTGCGGTCGGTACCCATTGCATGAGGCCCAAAAAAGGCAGGGCAACACAGGCCACGTACAGGCCCACTACCATCGTCTGAACCTGACCCTCGGTTGGATTTGAAGACGAGCGCCATTGGTCATAACAGGCCAATGCGAGGCCCGTTACCAGCCCCACACTCAGCGCAGAAGTCTCAAAGCGCTGAACAATGAGGAGTACTGTGAGGTTAACCAAAAAGGCCCCATAGCCGGTCAGGATGAGCATCCGGAACCAAAAGGGGAGTCCTTGAATTCGAGCGAGCCAGGGCCAAGGGCGACTGCCCAGCCAGACCTGTAACACCATCACCGCAGAGGCCTGAAGGGCCGCGAGACTTAAAAGCTCAGGCGCTACAGTGGGATTTTCATGCCAGGCAACCGTCATGCCAATCAGGGCGGTGACCGGTGCATAGACCAGCGCCTGCCAGTAATCGATCGGCAGGATCCGATGTGTCATGCCATGACTTTGGGGGCTTCACGCAGACGAATGTGCAGTTCGCGAAGCTGCTTCTCGTCGGCTGGTGATGGTGCCTGGGTCAGCAGACACTGGGCCCTCTGTGTCTTTGGAAACGCGATCACATCTCGAATCGACTCAGCACCGGTCATCAGGGTCACCAGGCGATCCAGGCCAAACGCCAAGCCGCCATGAGGGGGCGCGCCGTAGCGAAGGGCATCCAGCAGAAAACCAAACTTGGCCTGGGCCTCTTCGGGTCCGATGTTCAGGGCCCGGAAGACCTTTGACTGGACTTCCTCGCGGTGAATACGCACAGATCCCCCGCCCAGCTCCCAGCCGTTCAGAACCATGTCATAAGCCTTTGCCAGACAGGCCCCCGGATCGGAGTCCATCAGGTCCTCGTGGCCATCCTTGGGCGCTGTAAACGGGTGATGAACCGCAGTCCAACGTTGGTTGTCCTCATCAAACTCAAACATCGGAAAATCGACCACCCAGAGTGGCTGCCAACCCGGCTTGAACAGACCATTGGCCTTGGCAAAATCACTCAGGCCAATCTTCAGACGAAGGGCCCCAATGGCATCGTTGACCACCTTGGCCTTATCGGCCCCAAAGAACACAATGTCCCCGGACTTGGCCTGGGTCAGGTCCAGAATGGCCTGCAAGGCGGTGTCATGGATATTCTTGACAATCGGTGACTGCAGGCCATCCCGGCCCGCTGCCAGGTCATTGACCTTGATCCAGGCCAAACCCTTGGCGCCGTATATCTTGACGAACTCAGTGTAGGCATCAATCTCACCGCGGCTCATGGACGCACCACCCGGCACTCGAAGCGCTACCACGCGACCATTCTTGGCATTGGCTGGTTCAGAGAACACTTTGAACTCCACATCCTTCATCACAGGCGTGAGTTCAGTCAGGCGCAGATCGATTCTCAGGTCTGGCTTGTCCGAGCCATAGTCTTGCATGGCCTGGGCGTAGGTCATGGTGGGAAACACAGCCGGCAGTTGAACCTGCAGATTGTCTGCAAAGACCTGACGAATCATCTCCTCAAACAACGCGCGAATCTCTTGCTCAGTCAAGAAAGAGGTCTCGCAGTCAATCTGGGTGAACTCCGGCTGACGGTCTGCTCGGAGGTCTTCGTCACGGAAGCACTTGGTGATCTGGTAGTAGCGGTCGAACCCGGCCACCATGAGGAGCTGTTTGAAGAGTTGCGGAGACTGAGGCAAGGCAAAGAATTCACCCGCGTGCACCCGAGATGGCACGAGATAGTCCCGCGCACCCTCTGGGGTCGACTTGGTCAGCATGGGGGTCTCGATGTCGACAAAGCCCTGAGCATCCAGGTAACGACGAATCGCCATGGCGACACGGTATCTGAGCATCAGGTTGTGCTGCATCTGAGGGCGACGAAGGTCCAGAACCCGATGGGTCAGACGAGTGGTCTCAGAGAGGTTCTCATCATCGAGCTGAAAGGCCGGCGTCACAGATGGGTTGAGAACCTCGAGCTCGGTGGCGAGGATTTCCACAGCCCCGCTCGCAAGGTTCTGGTTAACCGTTCCCTCGGGCCTACGCCTCACCCGACCCTGAATACGAACACAAAACTCGTTACGAAGCGATTCCGCTGTGGCGAACACATCGGGCCGATCAGGATCACAGACCACCTGAGCGATGCCCTCTCGGTCACGCAGATCGATAAAGATGACCCCGCCATGATCCCGCCGGCGATGCACCCAGCCGCAGAGGGTAACGGTCTGATCGAGTACCTCGGTGGAGAGGCTGCCTGAGAAATGAGTGCGCATGACGATCCTGCTTAAAAGTTGGATTTGGGACTGGCCTGGCTGGATGGCGGAACAGTGCCCATCGAAACGACGTAACGAAGTGCTGCATCAACCGGCATCGATAGAGGGATAACGTCCGACTTGGGCAGCATGAGGAAAAAGCCAGAGGTTGGATTGGGCGTGGTCGGAACGTAGACGCTGACCATGTCGGCGCCCAGTACCTGACTCACCTCGCCCCCGGGCGTGCCAGTGACAAATGCAATGGTGTGAACACCGGGCCGGGGGTATTGCACCAAGACGGCCTGACGAAATGCTTGACCATTCGGCGCCAGAATCGTGTCGCTCACCTGTTTTACAGAGGAGTAGATCGAGCGGACCAATGGAATCCTAGCCAGCAAGGCCTCCCAGACCTGCACAAGCCTGCGGCCAATCAAATTGGCCCCGAGGAGCCCGGTAAACAAAACCAACAGGGCGACAGCCAGGACGCCAAAGCCGGGAATTTGAAAGCCAAACAACGCCTCTGGGCGCAAACCGATTGGCACCACCCCATCGAGGGTCGTGACGATCATGTTGATGACCCAGGCGGTTATGCCAATGGGCACCCAAATCAGCAATCCCGTGACAAAGTAGCGTTTCACCGCGCAGCCTTTCGACATCAGAGCGTCAAAAAACAAAGCGCCGCGGAATGCGGCGCTTTTTCCGACTCAGTCCCATTTTACTGGGTTTCGCCCTTAAAACAGGGCTCCAGCTGCTTAAAAGGGAATGTCATCATCCAAGTCGTCAAAGCCAGATGCTTTGGCACCGCCGGGTTTGCCCCCGCCGCTGGAGGCCGCCGGCATGCCCAGGTCATCCGATGGACCAGATGGACCGCCGCTCGAACCGCCGCCGTCACGCCCGCCCAGAAGTTGCATCTGGTCGGCCACGATCTCCGTGGTGTACTTCTCTTGACCGGCCTGGTCCTGCCATTTGCGAGTACGCAGCCGGCCCTCCACGTAGACCGGACGACCTTTTTTGAGGTACTCACCGGCAATCTCGGCGAGGCGACCGAAAAAAACGACACGGTGCCACTCGGTGTCCTCCCGCATATCCCCGCTTGACTTGTCCTTGTATCGCGAGGTGGTAGCAATTGAGACGTTGGCGATGGCTCCGCCATCGGGCGAATAACGGACCTCGGGGTCTCGGCCCAGGTTGCCCAACAGAATGACTTTGTTTACAGATGCCATGTCACACACTCCATGAAGTAAAAGGGTCCCTACCCTAGAAATCGGATGGCTTCGGCGCTATCCACCAGTGGGATGATCAGCCGAACGACCGGCAGAACGAGCCCCAATTTCGACAAGACCTAGCGACATGATGCCCCAAATCGACAGGATGCCCAGGCAGAACAGGAAGATGCCTGTCAGACCGAAAGCCTTGGCCGCCAGACCGCCAGCAAGCCCACCAACAAACAAGCCCAATGACTGCGCCGTGTTGTAAAGCCCCATGACCAAGCCACGTTGCCGGACTGGAGCAGACCGCGAGACCCAAGACGGCAACAGGGCCTCCATGAGGTTAAAGCCAAACATGAATAGCCAAATGGCGAACATCCAGCCGGGGAATTCGTCAGACTGCAGGAAGACCAGCTCCCCGGCCATCAGAATGGCGATGCCGACCAGAAAAATGGGGCGAAATCGGCCTCGTCTCTCCGCCCAGAAGATCAGCGGGATCATGCCAACAAAAGCCAACACGAGCATCGGCAGATAAACCTGCCAATGGCTGCTGGTCTGCAGCCCAAAACCCTGTAGGCCCAGCGGAATGGCTACAAACATAGCGGTCTGAACGGCCATCATGGCAAAAATCCCCAGGTTGAGGCGGCCCAGCTGACCATCAAAGAAAAGGGCCCAGCCGGATCGAAGAGGCGGTGCATCCTCCTGTGAGGATTGGGCAGTCGCACTCGCCGGCTCCTCAGGAACTCTCATCACCATGAGACAGGCCATCAGCGCCAACACACCAGTAAGGCCCAGCAGTCCCGATAGGCCTATTACGCCGTAGAGCAAGGGTGCAGCAACCAAGGACAGGGCAAAAGCCAGCCCAATCGAGGCCCCCACCATCGCCATGGCCCTGGTTCGGACCACCTCTCGAGTTCGGTCCGCCAAAAAGGCGCTGACTGCGGCTGAGACCGCCCCAGCGCCCTGAAGGGCCCGACCCACAATCAACACCCAGACAGAATCGGCATTGGCCGCCAGAAAGCTGCCCAAGGCAAAAACCAGCAGCCCAAACACGATGACGCGTCGACGACCGAGCCAGTCCGACGCCATCCCAAAGGGCAGCTGCAAAAGGGCCTGGGTAAGACCGTAAATCCCCAGGGCCAGTCCAATCAGCCGCGGGTCATCTCCACCGTGGAGTTGCTGGGCGCCCAGCGCCATGACAGGCAGCATGAGAAACAGGCCCAGCATCCTCAGGCCAATCACAAATGACAGCGAGAGACTGGCCGAGCGCTCCTGGGAGGTAAAGGCAATCCGGTTGTTCGCGTGCGAAGACATCGTTCGATATAGTAGTTGATTGACCTTTTTTGATCGCGATGACCGAGAATCGACTGATCCGAGTTCGGGGTGCCCGGACCCACAACCTAAAAAACCTAAACCTAGACCTGCCGCGAGACCAATTGGTGGTGATCACAGGCGTGTCCGGTTCAGGTAAGTCATCCCTGGCCTTCGATACGCTCTACGCCGAGGGTCAGCGTCGGTACGTGGAGTCACTGTCGGCCTACGCCCGGCAATTTTTAGAACTCATGGCCCGGCCAGATGTTGATCTGATCGAAGGTCTATCCCCAGCGATTGCCATTGAACAAAAAGCTGGAAACCACAATCCTCGATCGACCGTCGGAACGGTCACCGAGATTCTGGACTACCTCAGGCTATTGTTTGCCAGAGCCGGAACGGCCCACTGCCCCAACCATCCCGACGTCAGCCTGGCTGGCCAGAGCCTGACCGAGATGGTCGATGGCCTGATGAAACTGCCCAGTCAGACCAAACTCATCCTGCTGGCTCCAATCGCCTCGACCGATGCCGATGGTCTGCCGAGCCTGTTGGACGGTCTTCGCGCCCAGGGCTTTTCCAGGGTGCGCCTCCGAAGCCAGCAGGCCGAGTGGATCGAGCATCGGCTGGACGATCCACTGCCCGGCTTGTCCGGTCAGGCCAATGACGTCCAGGTCGTCATCGATCGGGTCCGTGTTCGACAAGAGGCCCGTGAACAAGATGACTTTCGTCAGCGACTGGCCGAATCCCTGGAGACCGCCATGCGGGTTGGGCAGGACAAGGCCATCGTCTGTGTTGAGGTCGATCCGGCGGAGGCCCGCCCCAGCGACCAGGGCACCCGAGGCGCCACGGAGCACGTCCTGTCCCAACGATTGGCCTGCCCCCACTGCGGCTTTTCCATCAAACACCTGGAGCCAAACCAGTTTAGTTTCAACGCGCCATCCGGTGCCTGCCCAAGCTGCGATGGCCTAGGGGAGCAGGATTACTTTGATCCCAACCTGGTCGTGGCCTTTCCGCACCTGTCTCTGTCCTCTGGAGCCATCGTCGGCTGGGATGCCCGTAATCCCTTTGCCTGGTCTCTGATTCAAAGCCTCGCTCAGCATGCGAATTTTTCGGTTGATGCACCCTTTGAAACCCTCACCGAGGTCCAGAAAAGCCTGCTGCTCTATGGTTCTGGGGACGTCAGCGTCACACTGACTTTTCCGGCAGAACGCGGCAAGTCCACAACCAGGCAGCAGCCCTTTGAGGGCATCATCCCCAACCTCGCTCGGAGATGGCGAGAGACCGACAACCAGGCCGTTAAAGAGGAGATCGGTCGATTCAGACGACGCAGACCTTGCCCGGATTGCAATGGCTCGCGACTCGCGCCCCTGGCCAGGGCAGTTCGTCTCGGTGAGGGGGGTGTCAGCCTTAGCCTGCCAGAACTGTTGGCCATGCCACTGCAACTTGCGGACGATGCGCTGACAAAGCTAGAGCTCAAGGGTGGACGGCAAGCCGTAGCAGAACGGCTCCTGTCCGAGGTTCGCAGCCGCCTTGGATTTCTGATCAATGTCGGGCTGTCGTATCTCAGCCTAGACCGTGCTGCAACCGGTTTGTCGGGCGGAGAGTCCCAGAGAATTCGACTGGCCAGTCAGATTGGTGCGGGCTTGTCTGGCGTCATGTATGTCCTCGATGAACCCTCCATCGGACTTCACCAGAGAGACAACGACCGCCTGCTGGGTACCTTGCGCCATCTCCGAGATCTGGGCAACGCCGTCATCGTGGTTGAACACGATGAGGATGCCATCCGAACCGCCGACTATGTCGTTGACATGGGGCCAGGCGCCGGAACCCATGGTGGGGAGATCATCGCCCAAGGCTCCCCCCAAGACGTGATGGCCAATCCGCAGTCCCTCACCGGTGCCTACCTCAGTGGACGCCTGGCGATTGCCGTGCCCTCCAAGCGTCGAGCCCCAGATGGGCGTTGGCTGCGCATCTGCGGCGCAAGAGGCCACAACCTTCGAATCGACCAGGTCGACCTGCCAGTCGGCTGCCTCATCTGTGTCACGGGCGTATCTGGCAGTGGCAAATCCACACTGATCAATGACACACTGGTCGCGGCGGCCGCCTGCCAACTCAATGGTGCCCAAGCCAAGCCGGCGCCCCATGACGCCATCGAGGGCCTGGAAGCTTTCGACCGGCTGATTGATGTCGACCAGAGCCCCATTGGTCGGACCCCCAGGAGCAACCCGGCCACCTACACCGGGCTGTTCACCACCATTCGTGAGCTGTTCGCAGGCTCTCCCATGGCTCG
>JACCDX010504430.1_pt1 | contig 11323 bp, 4 predicted proteins | sample 7449681 | NCBI WGS metagenome assembly JACCDX01 (sample SAMN15323450, study PRJNA562643) | freshwater metagenome | isolation source: river surface water | place: USA:Blue River Watershed | collected 2017-08-18 | reverse complement strand
GACGGCCGCTACCAGGCCAACATGCTGATCAACTTCGGCTACGGCGACCCGTCCGGCAACTGGCCGCGCGGCCCGCGCCTGGGCTTTGAAGAGGTCGAGCGCATCGACTGACCCGGCGCCCCAGAAGCGCGAAGGCCGGCAAGCCCCAGGGGCTGCCGGCCTTTTTCGTTGGCGAGGTGAAGTCCGGTTCAAGCAGGAAGCGCGGCCCCCTTTTCCAGTGCCTCGCGCGCCTGCAACCACACCTCGCGGGGCGGCAGGGGCTTGAGCTTGTGGTTGCTCCACACCTGCCGCCACAGCCGCCCGCCCCGCTGCCCGTGGTAGAGGCCCAGCATGTGCCGGGCGATCGCGTACCAGGGGCAGCCGTCCTCGGCGTGGGCGCGCTCCATGTAGGCCACCATCGCCTCCTCGACCGCCTCGCGCTCGGGCACGGCCGGTGAGTCGCCGAAGAAGGCCGCGTCCCAGGTCGTGAGCAGCCAGGGGTTGTAGTAGGCCTCGCGCCCCACCATCACCCCGTCCACCTGCTGCAGGTGGTGGGCGATGGCGGCGTTGTCCTTGATGCCGCCGTTCACCGCGATGGTGAGCTGCGGAAAGTCCTGCTTGAGGCGCCAGGCCAGCTCGTAGCGCAGCGGCGGGATCTCGCGGTTCTCCTTGGGGCTGAGGCCGTCCAGCCAGGCGTTGCGCGCGTGGACGATGAAGACCTCGCAGCCCGCCTCGGCCACCGCGCCCACGAAGTCACGCACGAAGTCGTAGCTCTCGGTGCGGTCGACGCCGATGCGGTGCTTCACCGTCACCGGGATGTCGACCGCATCGCGCATGGCCTTGACGCCATCGGCCACCAGGGCCGGGGTGTTCATCAGGCAGGCGCCGAACGCACCGCGCTGCACCCGGTCGCTGGGGCAGCCGCAATTGAGGTTGATCTCGTCATAGCCCCACTCCTGCCCCAGCTTCGCGGCCATCGCCAGGTCGGCCGGCTCGCTGCCCCCCAGCTGCAGGGCCACCGGGTGCTCCTCGGCGTTGAAGCGCAGGTGGCGCTGGACGCTGCCGTGGGTCAGGGCGCCGGTGGTGACCATCTCGGTGTAGAGGCGGGTGCGGCACGAGAGCAGCCGGTGGAAGAACCGGCAATGCCGGTCCGTCCAGTCGAGCATGGGGGCGACGCTCAGGCGCCAGGGGGAAGGGTTCACAGGGGGCAGGAGGTAAGGCCGAGCAAAAATTGCTGACAGATGTTTACATTCAATTGCGTCTGTGCTGGAATTTATAAACCTTAAGAATTCTTTTCAGACGCCAGCCGGCGCCCGGAGGGACGCATGCACACATCGAGCAGCAACCAATCGTACCGCCTGGTGTTCAACGAGGCGACAGGTACCTGGGTGGCGGCGCCGGAGACGGCCAGGGGGCGGGGGAAGGCGGGGCGGCTCGCGCGCCGGCTGCTGCTGGCGGCGGCCCTCACGGGCGCGGCGCCGATCGTGGGAGGCCAAGGCCTGCCACAGACGCCCACCCCCGTGGGCGACAGGTACCTGGTCACGACCAGCCCCGACGGCAACTTGATGCAGATCAAGCAGAGCTCGAACCAATCCCGGGCCGTGATCGACTGGACCAGCTTCTCGATCGCCAAGGGCAAGCGGGTCGAGTTCCTTCAGGACTATCCCTGGTACATGGCCCTCAACCGGGTCACCGGCAGCGCAGCCTCCCTCATCGAGGGGGAGCTGATGTCCCAGGGCAAGATCTTCCTGGTCAATCCGAACGGCATCGTGTTCAGCGGGAGCGCCAAGGTCGACACGGCCGGCCTGCTTGCGACGACCCTGAATGTCTCGGACGCCAATGCGAACGCCTTCAAGTTCTCCGGGACCGCCTTGGCGTTCACGATGGAGGGATCCGGCACGGCCGTGATCAACGAGGGTGAACTGACGGGCAGGACGGGCGCGCATCTCGCGCTCGTGGGCCCAAAGGTCATCAACAGCGGAACCATCGCTGGCGACGGAGGCCATGTGCAGCTTCTGGCGGGCAACGGCCTCACCCTCTCGGTGACCTCGCCGGGGCCGGACCCCCTGCTCCCGTCGACGCTTGCGGTCACCGGGCTGCGAGGCGCCGAGGTCCACAACTTCGGCACGCTGACCAACAAGGGCCAGCCCATCGTCCTCACTGCCAAAGCCCGTGATGCCTCGGACCGCTCTGCCCTGGTCAATCAGGCCGGCACGGTCACCGTGTCGCCGGTGACAGGCAGCGGCACGAGTGCTGTGACGCTGGAGGCCCCGGGCGGCACCATCGTCCAGACCGGCAGCATCTCCGCGAGCGGCGCCACTGCAGGCACCATCACGGTCGTGCCCGGTGCCCGCGTGCTGATCGACGGCGGCCAGTGGTCGGCCACCAGCACCACGGGCGCAGGCGGAACGATCAGCATCGACACGCTGGCCGGCATCGAGCAGACCACGTCCAGCCGGATGGATGTCACCGGCGCTACCGCGGGCGGAACGATTCGGCTCACCACGGCCGGGCCCGCCTGGCTGTCCGGCCGGATGGTGGCCGATGGTACGTCGGGCGTCGGCGGCAACTTGTACGCGAGCGGCCGGGACCTGACCCTGGCGGCTGCCTCCTTGGCGGCCAATGGCTCAGCGGGCGGCGGCAGCATCCAGCTGGGTCAGTGGCAAGGTCTCGCCGACGCCCAGCGCGCACTCCGGACCACCCTGACCGAGGCCACCCAGTTGCAGGCCAGCGCCTTGGCAGACGGCAAGGGCGGCAGCGTGGTCATCGCATCACAGCAGCTGACTGCCTCGGCCGCCGACATCCGCGCGACCGGCGGGCGCATCGCCGGCAACGGTGGCACCGTGACCATCGGCAGCGAGCGCGGGCTGGCGTTTGGCGGCCGCACCGACGCAGGCTCTGCGACCGGCGAGGCTGGGCACGTGAACCTCGTGGGCCGCGACCTCTCGGTGGAAGGGGCTGTCGCCAGACTGTTCGAGGTCACCCCGGTCGCGCCGGGCGGGCTGGCACCGGCCAGCGCCTCTGGCGCACTCCAGGCCATCACCTTGCCCAACGGACGCACGGTGCTGGTCAATCCGGATGACAACACGACCGGCATGAGCGCCGGTGCCGTCCGGATGTACGAGCGGGATGGCGCGCTCGTCGCCGTGATCGCCGGCCGGCTCGATAGCGACCGGCTGGGCAGCCGGGGCATCCAGCAGCTGAAGGACCCGTCGACCGGATCGGCCGGCGGCACCTTCGTGATCGCCAGCCCGGACTGGGGCGGCGACGGCGTTGCGACGGCCGGGGCGGTCACCCGGGTCGATGGGGCCGCCCCGCGGTCCCTGGTGGCGACGAAGCTCAACAGCCTGGTCGGCACCCAGGCCGGCGATCGGGTGGGCTCGGGTGGGGTGACGGCCTTGAGCAACGGGCACTACGTCGTCAACAGCCCGGAATGGAGCAATGACAGCGCTGCCCGGGCTGGCGCAGCCACCTGGCGCAACGGCGTGGACGACGCCGGGATGGCGGGTGCGGTGAGCCGGGACAACAGCCTCTACGGCGCGCTGGCCAACGACCGGATCAGCTCGGGCGGCACCATACCCCTGGCCAACGGCCATTACGCGGTGAGCAGCCCGGATTGGACCTACAGGTTCTCAACCGGCTTCCTGACCCTGTCGTACACCCAGGCTGGCGCGGTGACCTGGCGGGATGGCAAGGGCGCGAGCCCGGCTGCCGCCGTTGCCTCGACCAACAGCTTCGGCGGCGACGCACCCTATGCCCGCGTCGGCTCGGGCGGTGTCTACGCCCTGACCAACGGCAATTTCGTGGTGAACAGCCCGGAGTGGTACCCCCGTGCCAGCGGGACAAGCCAGGTGGGCGCGGTCACCTGGATCAACGGGTTCACCGGTGACTCGTACAGCGCCAACATTGGCGGGTTCGCCAACTCACCGTGGGCCGGCAACAGCCTGGTGGGGACGCTGACCGGAGACCAGGTGGGCTCCGGTCGCGTCGTGCCGCTGGCCAACGGCCACTTCGTGGCCCTCAGTCCGTCCTGGCGCTCCGGCACGGGCGCAGTGACATGGAGCAGTGGCACCGGCTACATCGGCACGCAGGCGGGCCCGACCGTGGGCGCCGTCGGTGCCGCCAACAGCCTGATCGGAAGCCGCCAGGGTGACGCCCTGGGCTCCGGCGGCGCGGCGGCGCTGGCCAACGGGCACTACGCGGTGGCCTCGCCGCGCTGGAGCACCGACGCTGCGCCCGAGGTTGGCGCCGTCACCTGGCGGGACGGCTATTCGGCGGGCGTCGTCGGCGAACTCGATGGCAGCAACAGCCTGATCGGCAGCCGGGCCTCCTCCCGGGTCGGGTCGCAGGGCGTCACCCCGCTTCTGAACGGGAGCTATGTCGTCAACAGCCCGACCTGGAACTCGGCCACCGCTACCGGCGCGGGCGCCGTCACCTGGCGCAGCGGCGACACGCCCGCCGACACTGCCCCGGTGGTCGTGAGCGCATCCAACAGCCTGATCGGCACGATGACCGGGGACCAGGTGGGCTCGGGTGGGCTCGTGCTGCTGCGGGATGGCAACTATGTCGTGGTCAGCCCCCAATGGAGCGATCCGTCCGCACTCAGGTTCAATGTTGGCGCCGTCACCTGGCGGGATTCGGTGGGCAATGCCGGCAGGGCCGGGGCCATCAGCGCGGCCAACAGCGTGGTCGGCACCAGCCATGGCGACCAGGTCGGCTCGGGCGGCGTGGTGGCGCTCGAGGGCTTCGGCCAGGGCGGCTACCTGGTCCTGAGCCCGAAGTGGACGAACGGCAGCCAGGCCAGCGCAGGCGCCGCAACGCCCTTCCTGCGGACAGCCGGGAAGTCGGGAACGGTCAGCACCAGCAACAGCTTTGTCGGAATCCAGGCCGGGGACCAGGTCGGATCCGGCGGGGCCGTGGCACTGGACGACGGCGGTTACGCCATAGGCAGCCCCGAATGGACCAACGGGGACCTTCAGGCCGCTGGCGCCGTCACCCTCGCAGGCCTGGCATCGACTGTGCGCGGCGCGGTGAGCGCGTCCAACAGCCTGGTGGGCAGCCGCGCCGCCGCCCGCCTGGGCAACGGCGCGATGGCTACGCTGTCCCAGGGTCGCGCCCTGGTGGGCCTCCCAGGACCTGACGCCACGCAGGGCGGGCCCGCCATCGTCCGACTCGGCGGCAACCCGGGTCTGGCCGCAGCCGGTTCCGGGGCGCCGGGCGGGCCGAGCGTCATCCGGCGCGACGCCCTGGAAGCCGCTGCCCAGAGTGCACAGCTGGCACTCAAGGCCCACAACGACCTCGCGGTCGACACCACCGTGCTGCTTGGCGAAACCGGCGCCAGCCGGCCGGTGGCGCTGGCGCTGGTGGCAGGGCGCTCGGTGTCCATCCATGGCAGCGTGTCGGCAACCAGCGGCGGCATCGAGGTCCGTGCAAATGCCGATGCGGCATCCAATGACCTCAACCCCGCGGGCCGGGGCGACGGCATGGGGGTGCTCGCGATGGCGCAGGACGCAGCCCTGTCAGCGCCGGCCGGACCCGTCACCGTTGTGATCGACGGCACCCGCGACGTCGGCACCATCACCCTGGCCCAGGTCAATGGCACCACCCTCACGGTGCGCTCCAGCGCACTGGCCATCGCGTCGGCCTCGGCCGTCGCCAAGAGCCGCGAGTACGACGGCACCGAGAAGGCTGAGCTCGAGGGGGAGATCACGGTCGACGGCCTGCGGCTGGTCAACAGCAACCTGAGCCTGGTGGCGACCGGCGCCTTCGAGGACCGCCATGCCGGCAATCAGAAGGCGGTGAATGTCGCGGCGGCGCTGACCGGCTTCAACGGAAACAGCAAGGCGTCGCTCAAGCAGCTCGACGGCAAGGACCTGAAGTCGACCACGCCGGTCACCGCCAGCATCACCCGGGCTCCGCTCACGGTCAACGTGGCCCTCGGCACCAAGGAGTACGACGGCACGGTGACGGCAGCGGGCGCGACGATCACGCCAGTCATGCTCAATGACGCCGACTCCCTGAACTTCGGCAATGACGGCGCCACCGCGACCTACGACACCAGGACAGCCGGGGCCGACAAGAAGGCCGTGGTCGATGTCAAGGCCTTGTACGGCACCATGGTGGGCAACGCCGCCGGGGCACCGGTCAACACGATCGACAACTACGACATCACCCGGATCAGGTACGCGGCGGTCACCGGGAGGATCGACAGGCGGGTGATCGATGGCATGTTCACCGCCGAGAGCCGTGTGTACGACGGCACCGGCACCGCCACCTTCACGCAGGTGAATCAGGGCGACATGTCGGGCAAGCCGGGCTTCATCACCGGGGACGACGTCAAGTTCAGCGCCACCGCGCAGTTTTCCGATGCCAATGCAGGCCTGAACAAGCAAGTCACCCTCGGGGCGGTCTCACTCGCGGGCGCCGACGCCGCGAACTACGCCCTGCGGACCATCACCTTCAATGACGCGGTGGACGCCACGCCGCCGGCGCAGGTCCGCGGCAGCAACGTGGCATACGCGAACATCGACAAGCGCACGGTCGCCGTCGAATACTGGGCCAAGGACAAGACCTATGACGGCAGCGTCCGGGCAGAGACCGCCTACACCATGACGAACAAGGTGGAGGGCGACGACCTGGCCTATGGCCTGCCGCTGATCTTCAAGGATCGCAAGGCGAGCCAGAGCGCAGAGTTCCAGATCGATCCGGCAGCGGCCACCCAGACCGGCACGCTGTCTGGCGCGTCCAGCGGCAACTACCTGCTGCGCGAGGCGGCGAGCGCAACCCGCACGAGCGCGGTGATCGACCCGCTGCTGCTGGACCTGAGGACGTCCGCGGCCGACAAGGTCTACGACGGCAAGCGGGACGCCGACGTCAAGGTGACGGCGCTCAACGTCATCGGCACCGACGCGGTCACCTTGTCCGCAACTGGCAGCTTCGTCACCAAGGACGTCGGCACTGGCAAGCGGGTCGAAGTCGGGATCCTCGCCGGCGGCACGGACGCCGGCAACTACCGCCTGCCGGCATCGCCGGTCGAGGCGCAGGCCAGCATCACCCCCCGTCCAGTCGATTTCACCGCGACCGCCACCTCCAGGGTCTATGACGGAACGAAGGACGTCACCCTCCAGCTGACGCCGGTGGCAGCTGGCACCGCAGCAGGTGCCCCGGCGGAGGGCCTCGTCGCGGGCGACCTGCTGACCGTTGCCGGCACCGGCTCGCTTGCAAGCAAGGACGCCGGTCCGGCCGTCCCGGTGATCATCACCGCAGGATCCGTGCAACTCGGTGGGGCCGACGCAGCGAACTACATCCTGGGCACGAGGACGGGCTCCGCGCCTGCAGCGGCGATCACCCCGCGCGACCTCAAGGTCACCGCCAGGGTCAACGACAAGGTCTACGACGGCACCACCGGGGCATCGGGGAGCTTCACCTCAGACGCCATCCCGGGCGATTCGCTCCTCTTCACCCTGGGCCTCACCTTCGCTGACCGGAACGCGGGCACCGGCAAGACGGTTGCCATCGACACCAGCGCCAGCAACGCGCTCAGCGGCCCGGATGCGGGCAACTACCGGCTGGCATCAGCCGTCACGGCCAACCAGGCCGCCATCACGCCGGCCCCGCTGATCGCCACCCGGCTGGCGCCCATCACCAAGATCTACGACGGCCGCCGCGACATGGCGCTCACGCTCGACAGCCCGGTCCGCGTCCGGCCCGAGGACAACGTGTCGATCGAGGCGCAGCTGCAGTTCCCGGACAAGAACGTCGGCACCAGCCGGCCGCTGAGCTGGAGCACCCTGGCCCTGAGAGGCGACGACGCCCGGAACTACTACGTGCAGGCGAGCTCCCTGCCCCAGTCGGGCGAAATCACGCCGCGGGCGATCCCGGTTGCGCTCACCGCGGCAAGCAAGGTCTACGATGGATCCAGCCAGGCGGCCCCCACCTTCTCCCCCCTCAACCTGATCGGGGGCGACGTGGTGACCGCCAGCGGTGATGCGCAGTTCGACAATGCCAACGCCGGTGCCGGCAAGCGAGTCACGGCCGGCACCGTGTCGCTGGCTGGCCGCGACGCATTGAACTATGTGATCGCCCTGCCGCCCGGGGGGATCGTGGCCACAGCCAGCATCCGCCCGCGCGGCATCGACGTCAGCGCCGTGGGCGTGACCCGGGCCTACGACGGGTCGACATCCGCCAGCGTGACGCTCAGGCCCGCCGACGTGGTGGCAGGCGATGCGGTGCAGGCCACAGGCAATGCCGCGTTCGGCGACCGCAACGTGGGCAATGACAAGGCCATCAACGTGACGGACCTCCGGCTCACAGGTCCCGCAGCCGGCAACTATGTACTGAACCAGTCCACCACCACCGCACGCGGCAGCATCACCCCACGCGCGGTCGACGTGACGGCCAAGGTACAGGACAAGGTCTATGACGGCACGACCGCGGCCGGCATGACGTACCAGATGCAGCAGGTCGTCGAGGGCGATGAGGTCCAGGTGGCGGGACAGGCCGCCTTCGTCGACCCGAACGCGGGGGCCGGCAAGGCAGTGACCGCCAGCAACTTCCGGCTGTCGGGCGCTGGCGCCGGCAACTACCGCATCGGCCAAGTCCTCGTCCAGCCGGGCTCGATCCTGCCCAAGCCGGTATCCGTGTCGGGCAGCCTGCTGGTCGACCAGTCCGGAGTGCTGACCGGTCAGCGCCTGCGGGCGGGCGACGTGCTACCCGGGGACCTGGTGTCCCTTGCCGGACGCGTCGCAGTCAGGCCCGACCAGGTGGGCCGCTACCCGAGCGTCAGTGAGGCTGACCTGGTCACTTCCAATCCCAACTACATGGTGAGCGGCAGCGATATCCAGGTGTGGGTCACCCCACCCGCCGGCACCGCAGGCGCGCTGGGCCTGCCCCAGCCCCCGGCCATGGCCGACCTGGCATCCCCCTCGCCCGGCCGCGACAGGCGAGCACGGCCCGCGCCCGACTTCGGCACGTTCCGCATTTCCACCGTCCCGAGCGATTCACCTGTGCCCAGCATCACCCGGCCAACAAGGTAATACATGAAAATTCAACGCATGACCCTGGGCGTCCTGGCGCTCTTGAGCGCGCACGCTGTCCTTTCCCAGACCCAGCCCCCCGACGCAGGACGCCTGCTGAACGAAGCCACCCAACCGTCCGGTCCGACGTCGCCTGCCAAGCCCTTCAGGTTCAGGATCCCGCGGACGCCCAGCGCACCCGCCACCCCCCCACCGGCGACCGACGAGGCCGTACGCCTGTTCAAGCTCCAGATCGAAGGCCTGTCCGAGATCGACCCGGACACGATTGCCGACGAGATCGCCTGGACGCCCGGCCGCCCGGTGGACATGGCCGTCCTGCAGCAGCTGACCGCGGCGGTGGAGGCCGCCGTCCGCGGCCGCGGGCTGGTGTTCGCGCGGGTCTACCTGCCCGAGCAGGACCTGAGCAGCGGCGTGCTGCGCATCGGGGTGCTGGAAGGCCGCTACGGCGAGGTGATCGCCGAGGGCGTGTCGGCCGACCAGGCGCAGGGCTGGCTCTACCGGCTGCGCCCCGGCAAGCCCATCATGATCGAGCCGATGGAGCGCACATTGCTGATCCTGGGCGACCTGCCTGGCGTGGCCGCTTCCTCGTCGCTGTCCCCTGGCGAGGAGGTCGGCACCGGCGACCTGGTGGTGCAGCTCGAGCCGGCGCCCGGCGTGACGGGCCAGGTCGGCATCGACAACCATGGCAACCGCTACGCGGGCAACCACCGGGCCTACATCAACCTGGCCACGGGCAGCAGCTTCACCTTCGGCGACCAGATCCGGTTCTACCTGATGCGGTCGAGCGAGGACACGCACGCGCAATCGCTGGCGTACGACTTCCCCATCGGCACCGACGGCGGCCGGCTCGAGGTCGGCTGGCTGCGGTCCAGCTACAAGCTGGGCAAGGAGTTCTCTGCCCTCGAGGCCCAGGGCCTGTCCGAGGTGCGCTCCGGCGGGGTCAGCTACCCGCTGCTGCGCAGCCGCGAGGCCAACCTGCGGCTGGGCGGCACCTTCCGCAGCGCCCAGTTCCGCGACGAGCGGCGGGCGTTTGCGTCGGTCGACGAGAAGCAGACCCAGGTGCTCGACCTGAACCTCGCGGGTGATCGCAGGTCGGAGCGCTCGGCTGCCTGGGCGACGGCCAACATCAACCTCGGCCGCCTGCGCCTGGAGGGCGATGCCGCGGCAGCGGATGCCGTCAGCAGCCAGGCCAACGGCAACTACATCCGGATGAACCTCGAGCTGAGCGGCCTGCAGGCCATGGGCCCGACCACCAGCGTCTACGCGCGCGCCGCGGTGCAGGCCACCAACAGGAACCTCGACGCCTCCGAGAAGATGAGCCTGGGCGGCCCGACCAAGGTGCGTGCCTGGCCCAACGGCGAGGCCAGCGGCGACCAGGGCGGCTTCATCCAGCTCGAGGCCCGGGGCCGGCTGCAGACCGTCGAGCCCTATGTCTTCGCAGACGCCGGCCAGGTGCAGGCCCACCACAAGCCCTGGGAGGATGCGCCCAACAAGCGCAGCCTGGCCGGCTACGGCGTGGGCGCACGCTGGATGTTCAACGGCGGCAGCGCCAACCTGGTGGTGGCGCGGCGTTCGTCCAATGAGGCGTCCAGGAGCGAGCCCGCCTCCAGCCGCGAGCGGGTCTGGTTCAACCTCGCCTACAGCTTCTGACCCGGCCCGGGCCGAGGGCTGTCAGGCAGCCCCCGGGCCCGGTCATGGCGACCGTCCGACAGCGCGGTCGTCCGCGGCGCGCGCCAATGCAGCCCACCACCTGCGGAGGCACGACCATGAAGCCGTTTCAACTGAACACCCACATGACCACCCTGCGCGGTGTGTTCTACCCCACCGGCCATGTGCTGCTGATGCTGCCCGGGCGGCAGGAGGCTGAGCAGGCCGCCCGCAAGATCAGCGAGTCCGGCGTGGCCGGCGAGGAGATGAGCCTGCTGCCGCCAGAGACCGTGCTGGGCCCCATCGTGCAGACAGTCGGCGCGGCCGATGTACCCTTCCCTTCGCCCGGCTCCGAGGCCGAGATGGTGCGGCAGATGGCCAAGCTGGCCAGCCAGGGCCACTGGGGCCTGCTGGTGCATGCGCCGCGCACACCCGATGCCGAGAAGGTGATGCGCGCGGTGCGCGAGCTGCCGGTGGCGATGGCCGAACGCTACCGGCAGCTGGTGATCGAGGACCTGTGAGGCCCTCCCGACTCAGCCCATGTGCAGGCCGCCGTTGACGGAGAAGTCCGCCCCGGTCGAGTAGCCCGCTTCGTCGCCGGCGAGCCAGGCGATGATGGAGGCGATCTCTTCCGGCATGCCCAGTCGCTTGACCGGGATGGT
>JACCDX010428236.1_pt1 | contig 11326 bp, 10 predicted proteins | sample 7449681 | NCBI WGS metagenome assembly JACCDX01 (sample SAMN15323450, study PRJNA562643) | freshwater metagenome | isolation source: river surface water | place: USA:Blue River Watershed | collected 2017-08-18 | reverse complement strand
CCTTTCTCCAATAATTGTTTCTTGTTATTTTCATTCATCCTAATTGGATTTGAAATCGACTTAGCAGCAAGGTAATTATCTTCTGAAGTAACATCCCAATCATATAAACCATGTGTTTCACGCATTCCTGCATTTGGCTTTAAAAAAGGCATCATTAATCGCACTTTTGCAGAATCACCCTTTACATATGGAATCGTATTTTTTGGTGGCACCATGGCAGAAAGCAAACTCTTCAGTTCTGATCTTTCTCTTCCACGAATTTCACCATAATCCACGTACGGTTCAATTGCTGGAGATCGATACATATCAGGCATGTACTCAAATCCCGGACTATCTGGATCCGATTTACTGCAAGACCCTAGCGTTGCAACAACACCTATGGCAAACAGTATATTTATTTTATTCCACAATTTATTCATGGCCCTTTTTTTCTACTTTATATCTTTTTTATCAATTTCAATGAATCCTGTTTCTTTTATTACAGCATCCAAATCTGCTTCCGTCATAGAAGAATTATCACTCAATCTAATTTCCATAACAAACTTATCATCCGTTGTTCTTGGATCGGGATTCTGAGCTGGCATACCTGGCAATGTCTTATTTAACAAAAGATATGTTATCGCCATACCATGAGCTGCACAAAGAACTGTAAACTCAAAACTAATTGGAATGAAAGCCAAGATATTTTGTAAATAAGAAAAATTAGGTTTTCCTCCAATATTCATTGGCCAATCTACGACCATGAAATATCTCATTCCGATGGTTGCTAATGTCAATCCTGTCAATCCGTACAAGAAAGCCATAATTCCTAGTCGTGTTTGTTTAACTCCAATAATTGGATCAATTCCGTGTATTGGAAATGGTGAAAAAACTTCATTTATTTTAATCCCTTTGGATACCAATTTTTTTGCTCCATCCTTTAGAACTTCGTCGTCATCAAACATGACATATATTACCTTATCAGACATAGTGCAGTTTATTAATGATGTTTATGATAATCAGGTGACTCTTTGTATGATTGACCCGAACCTTTCAAAATAGTTTTTACTTCATTTAAAGCCAATACAGGGAAATAACGTGCGAACAAAAGAAAGAATACAAAGAATAGACCTATTGTACCGACATATACACCAATGTCAATGTGACTTGGGTAATGCATGCTCCATGCTGCAGGAATATAATCTCTGTGCAAAGACGTAACAATAATTACGTATCGTTCGAACCACATTCCAATGTTCACAACAATTGAAATGAAGAAAGTAAACATTAAACTTCTTCTCAATTTTCTAAACCACATCAGCTGAGGGGAAATAACGTTACACGTCATCATCGCCCAATACGCCCACCAATATGGTCCAGTAGCCCTGTTGATAAACGCATATGCTTCATATTCAACTCCAGAATACCATGAAATAAATAATTCAGTAATATAGGCCGTCCCAACTATTGAGCCCGTTACCATGATTACAATATTCATGTACTCCACGTGTTTTGTATGGATATATGCCTCTAATGACATCGCTTTTCTCATAATAAGAAGTAGCGTTTGAACCATCGCAAAACCAGAAAACACTGCCCCGGCAACGAAGTACGGCGGGAAAATCGTAGTGTGCCATCCGGGAATTACCGAAGTTGCAAAGTCGAAAGATACAATCGAGTGAACTGAGAATACCAACGGCGTCGCTAAACCTGCCAAAACAAGAGAAACCAATTCAAATCGATTCCAATGTTTTGCTCTTCCTGACCATCCAAATGACAAAATTGAATACATTTTCTTTGCCACAGGTTTCTTTGCTCTATCTCGGATGGTGGCAAAGTCAGGAATTAAACCTATGTACCAGAAAACAAGAGAAACAGATAGATAGGTTGAAATCGCGAATACGTCCCAAAGCAAAGGTGAATTAAAGTTCACCCACAAAGATCCGAATTGATTCGGTAATGGTAATGTCCAATATCCAACCCACAACCTACCCATGTGAATGAGTGGAAATAATCCAGCCATAAATACAGCAAAAATTGTCATTGCCTCAGCCGAACGGTTGATCGCCATTCTCCATTTCTGACGGAATAAAAGTAACACCGCAGAAATTAGCGTTCCAGCATGACCGATACCTACCCACCACACGAAGTTTGTAATATCCCAAGCCCAACCGATTGTTTTATTAAGACCCCAAACACCAACACCTGTTCCTAATAGGTACATGATACTTCCCACACCATACAATCCAATAATCAATGCGATACCAAACAAAATATACCACATCTTTGGCGCTTTGTCCTCTATTGGTCTACATACATCTTCCGTTACGTCATGGTATGTTTTATGACCTAATATGAGGGGTTCTCTAATTGCCGCTTCTTTTTGCATGCTTTACTTATTTAAATTATTAATGATGAGAAGTTGTATGTTGCAATGCTGCAAGTTCCTTATTCTCTTCGTTTCTTACTTTTACCTTGTACCACATGTTTGGCTTAATTCCAACTTCTTCGAGTGCTTGATACGCTCGGTTTTCTTTTGTGCTCTTGCGAACAATTGAAGATTCATTATTCCAGTCTCCAACAATAATTGCATTTGTAGGACATGCGTCTGAACATGCTGTTGCAAAATCTGTATCCTCCACCTTGCGAGATTCAATTTTCGCAGTCAATTTTGCAGATTGAATTCGCTGTACACAGAACGTACATTTCTCCATTACACCTCTCGTTCTAACAGTAACATCTGGGTTCAATACCATACGACCTAGGTCATCTTGAGCAGGATTTACTTCTGTAAATTTCTTATAAGAAGGATAATTAAACCAGTTGAATCTTCTCACCTTATATGGACAGTTGTTAGCGCAATATCTTGTTCCAATGCAACGGTTATAAGCCATTTGATTCAAACCTTCATTGCTGTGCGTTGTTGCCGCAACAGGACAAACGGTTTCACATGGAGCATGATTACAATGATGGCACATCATTGGCATGTGCACCACTTTAGGGTTTAAAGATGGGTGTTCTGCATTTCCGTAGTTAATATCATCTGATTTTCTCGTACCAATAGTGGCTTCTTCGTCTGATGAAAAATACCTATCAATTCGGAGCCAGTGCATTTCACGTCCTCTTCTTACCTCGTCTTTTCCTACTACCGGAACGTTATTTTCTGATTGACAAGCTATCAAACAAGAGCCACACCCAATACAAGATGATAAATCAATTGTCATTGCCCATCTGTGTCCCACCACTTCTACTGGATGCTCTTCCCACAGGTCAAATTCACTCACCGGAACATTGACATGATTTCCGTGCTCGTCTAATTTCTGTAAAGTATGTGCTGGGTTGTAAGCTTCCTTACCATTGTGCTTATAGATTCCCAAGGTTGTCTCTCTAATGATAGAGTGTCTTGCCATTACAGTATGATGAATTTGCGTAGCTGCTATCAAATATTCGCCATCTGCAGATGCTAGGGATCCAGCATTTGTATAATTGTATGTGCCATTCTCAAATTTAGCCATTGAGAAAACATTTGCACCAATTGGTTTTGGATTTCCATTTTCGTTGGTAACATGACCGCCGTATTCTTTTGTTTGAAAAGCAGATTTACCAATTTTCTCACCATTTGCTCCACGTCCATAACCCAAGGCCACACCTACCGTTTTTAGTGCTTGACCTGGCATAGGGTAAACTGGTAAGGTTACAGATTTACCATTTACTGTTAATGTAGCTAAATTTAATCCATTCTCTTGATCGTAAGTTGTTGCATAACCAGCATCCTCCATTTCTTTTGGATTCATTGTTATGTAGTTGTCCCAAGTAACTTTAGTTATTGGGTCTGGCATTTCTTGCAACCAAGGATTATTAGCATACTCTCCGGAACGAATCGCTGCTTTTTGATACAATACAACTTCCAAATCTGTTGCCTTTGGCAATCCAGACACAGGAGCATCTTTAAAGGTAAGTGGCGCTGTTGCTATTGACAACACCGGTGTACAACTGTTGTGTACCGTAAAGTTAAAATCAACTAACCCCATGCCGGCATATGTAGCCATTATGTAATCATAAGCGACTTTAGAATCTTTACCTCCTCTACCTGTTTTACCAAGCCATACTAATAGTGACTCTAAAGTTGAAGATGTTTTATGAAGCGGTCGAATTGTCGGTTGAGCAACGGCGTATTCATTATTTTTTGCTCTGAAATCTGCCCAATCCTCTAATCCATGGTGAGGTGGACAAACGTAAGTAGCCTGAGAAGCCGTTTCATCCATATATGCCGATATAGCTACAGACGTCTTTATCTTTTTCAATCCAACAGCAAACTCCTGACCATTAGGTAATGAATATGCAGGGTTAACGCCTGACATAAGTAAAACATCCGGGCCTTTTCCGGCGATGACATTTGAAACAAGCTGATTTACTTTTTCATCGTCTCCGTTGAATAAATTAACGGTATTTGTGATATCGATAGTGGTGCCATAAGCACCTATTAATTGATTCAGTTTATTTGTTAAAAGCTGTAATCCTACATTGTTAGAACCACAAACTACAAGTGCTTGATTCCCTGCAGCAGCCAAGGCTGCAACAGCGGCATCTGCAACTGCTTTTACATCTGACGCTAAGTTATTGGCAACTCCTGCATTTCCTCCTTTTTTCGAAATCAAATAACTCAGTATGTTCGCTAATTCAGAAGGACGAGTCATTGCTCTTTGATCGGCATTTGACCCAGAAACAGTCATTACCGACTCAAACTGAAAGTGCTTAGACATCCATTCACCATCCGGATTTCTTCGTTGACCGTATTGAATGGCATATTCATTTGATAACAACCAAGTGCTCAAGAAATCTGCATCGAGGCTAATAATTACCTTAGCTTTAGAAAAATCGTAACTTGGAATATTACTTGCGCCAAAGTTTTGCAAATTAGCCTTTCTAATAGCGCTGTAGGAGATTGAATCGTATTGAATGTGTTCAAATTTTCCAGCATAAGCCACTTTATATTCTTCAATTGCTCGAAGAACCGATGGACTGATAATTGAATTAGTTAAAAACGCTATTGAACCTGCGCTGGCTAAACTTGCTTTAATTTTTGCATCTACAGTATTCCAATCTGAATCATTCCCATTTGCTTTAGGACCTGACAAACGTTCTCCATCATATAGGCCTAAAACCGAAGCAATGATTTGAGGATTCACACCTCCTTTTGTAAAACCATGATCCTTATTTCCTTTTATGAAAATTGGTCTACCTTCTCTGGTTTTAACAAGAATGCTAGCATATGAAATTCCATCATAATAAGTCGAAGCATACCATGTAGGCATACCGGGTGTTACGTTTTCAGGTTTGAAAACATAAGGAACAGCTTTTATTACGGGAGCTTCACAAGCAGCTAATGTTGCTGCTGCAACTGAAAATCCTAGGAACTTAAGAAAATCTCTACGCTCCGTAGAAGACTCTCCTAATTTTTCATCCGCTAGAAATTCTTCGATACTGTTTGGATTTGAAAACTCTTGATCTTTAGTTTTAAGAAAAGCGGGCGTCTCCTTAAGCTCGTCTATTCCTTTCCAATATTTTTTAGTCATACTCATGATCTTACTTCGATAAGATTAAAATTAATAGTGACATTTAGCACATTCCCAACCGCCAAGTTCAGCAACAGAAACACCTTTGTTATCGTTTAAGAAACGCTTATATGTTTTCTGTCCTTTTTCTTTTTTCAATCGTTCGTGAATTTCTTGATAGTACTGATTTTTACCATCTCCTAGATTAATTTGGTATTTACCATGACATTCAATACACCATCCCATGGTTAACACTGGTTTTGTTAATTTCACATTTCCTTCGATTTCATTTAATTCACCAACAGAATGAACTTTTGCCGTAGATTGAAGTTTCGTCATATCACCGTGACATTGCTTACAATCCAAGCCTCCGGCAACAACGTGTTGAGAGTGATTAAAATAAACGTGATCCGGCAAAACATGTACTTTATTCCAAACTATCGGAGATGTTTTATTTGTATATGCTTTTGAAGTAGGATCCCATCCTGCAGCTGCATAGATTTTCTTAATCTCACCTTCGTATGGTTTTCCTGAACCACTAATGTGTTTGTGACAATTCATACACACATTCACGGACGGAATTCCTGCAGATTTAGATTTTGTAACTGAACTATGGCAATATTTACAATCTATTCCATTTACTCCTGCATGGACGCTGTGTGGGAAAGCTATTGGTTGAGAAGGTTGATAACCCTCCATTACATTTATGTTGCCAAGAGTTTGAATAAATGTAACGAGTAGAGAAAGAACGATAATAAATGAAACGATTCCAACATATTTTTTGTTTTTCCAAGACCAAGCACGGAATTCCTCCCAATAAGTTAAACTTTCAGTTTGAGGATCTTCACTTGTTACTATTTTCAACTGACGACGAACACCACTTACAGATAATATAATGGTAATAAAAATAGCACCCAATATATACCACAACCAACCAGAACCACCTTCTTTTTTAGCGCCATCTTCCGTTGCACCTGCGCCAGCAGCTCCGTCTTTACCTTTCCCATCCCCTCCAGGCTTTTGAGTGTCAACCCAATCAAGAATTGACTTAACTTGCTCCTTACTTAAATCCGTAAAAGTATTCATTACAGAACCTTTCCACTCAGCAAAAATTTTGTTCGCTCTTTTGGACTTTCCACTTGATCTAAGTGCAGGGTTATTTTGAACCCACTCGATGATTAATTCCGCTTCACCATCCGCTGCCCATCGTTTTTGAGCCTCGTATAGTTTAGGCCCTGTTCCATCGGCATGAATTTGGTGACATTGAGCACATCTTTGGTTGAAAAGCTCTTCTCCTGACTGTGCATACAGCGAGGTGGACGCGCCAACACTCAAGATTGCCACACAAATAAATGCAGCAAAAGAGCGCTTAATTAGTTGATAACTAGCTATTTTCATGTATGTTGATAGTAAATTCATTTTAAATTAAAGCGTTTTTAACGCATTTTAACGCATGCAAAATTAGAAGATTCGTTATATTTTATGACAATTTGATGACAATTTTCCGAATATGTTGCCTAATTTAAATTGATTCTAAATAAGATAATTTTTGACAATAACCGTTAATTTTACAATCATGAAAACTAAGTTGCTGATTTTAGGGATTTTTATCGTTCATTCAAGCTCAAGCCTATTTGGCCAAATCAGTTTGTCTTCAGACGAACGATTAAGTCGTGCTGTTACGAATCGATTGAAGAGAGATCTATACGGATACCGAATTCAATTGGCATTTGACTATGATAAGCCGAAAGTTGATTTAATACGTCAAACTTTTCTTTCTCAATTTCCTCATATTGAGACCTACATAACTTTTGAGGCTCCAAATTTTAATTTAAAGGCCGGGAACTTTAGAACCCAAATGGAGGCGGAGGTTATTAAAGAAAAAATGGTGCTTCAATATCCTTTAAACAATATTTTAAAAGAGAAAATCGCAATGCCTAGCATCAACTAAAGTGCTTCCACCCCTGAGCTTTTAGTGCTACTGCAGCTCCTTGTTTATCGATGTGATAAATTCCATCATTTGCATCCGTTATGTGACCTATAATTGTAAAATTAGGGTTACTTTGAATTTTTGCGATATCTTTTTGATCAATGGTAAAGAGTAATTCATAATCCTCTCCTCCATTCAGAGCAGCTGTAACAGGATCCAAATTGAAATCCAAGGCTGTTTGAATTGTTTGTGTATCCATCGGGATTTTCTCACCGTAAACATGGCAGCCAACACTAGATGATTTGCAAACATGCAATATTTCAGAAGCTAAACCATCGGAAATATCAATCATTGATGTCGGTACTACTTCGAGTGCACTCAAGATTGCTACTACATCCTTTCTTGCTTCGGGTTTTAGTTGACGCTGAATGATGTAATCAAAGCCGTCTAATTCAGGTTGAATAGCTGGATTCGATTTAAAAACTTCCTTTTCTCTTTCAAGAACTTGGAGTCCCATATAAGCCCCACCAAGATCTCCACTAACAACTAACAGATCGAAATTTTTAGCTCCTGAACGTGTGGTTAACTTTTCTTTTTTTACGTTCCCAAATGCAGTAATTGAAATCGTAAGACCAAAAGGCGAAGCTGTAGTGTCGCCTCCTACCAATCGAACAGCAAAATTATCGCAGGCTGCTTTGATTCCGGCATACAATTCTTCTAATGCCTCTACACTGTATTTGCTCGAAACCGCAATCGAAACGGTAATATATTCCGCTGTTGCATTCATTGCACAGATATCAGAGACATTGACTGAAACAGCTTTGTATCCCAGATGTTTTAGTGGCATATACATGGGATCAAAATGTACTCCTTCTACTAGTAAATCAGTTGAAATAACTTGAACATTTTCATTATCTTGACTAATTCCAGCCGCATCATCTCCAATATCTACAATCAGTTCCGAATGTTCTGAACGAAAGGAGCGCGTTAATTCTTCGATTAGCGAAAATTCTCCAATATCCGCGATGTTACGCAAAGGTTGCTGATGATCCATTCCACAAAGTTAAGCATGTTTGTCGTCATAATTCGAATTCTTTCACCCAATCGAAATGTTTGGACAATATGGAGTCTCTTTTATCAATTAAATGTTTCAAAAATTCTTTCGCTGTAGGAGAATGCTTTTTTTCCTTCAAATGTACCATATACCATGATGATTTTATGGGCAAACCCGGAGCACTAAGGACTTCCAATTGTCCCAAATGCAATTCATTCTTTATCCCGATTAAAGGTACAATTGAGCATCCCATACCGCTAATCACAGCTTGTTTAACCGCTTCGTTTGAAGTCAAGGTTATATTTTTTTCTGAATGATAGCCATTAAGTTGTAGGTAATCTTTCATTGCCTTGCGTGTGGCAGAACCTTTTTCTCTGAATATGAACGGAAATCTTTTAAAATAAGCATTTTTATTTCGAGAAAAATCTTCCCTACTCCCTTTTCCACCTACCAAAACGAGGTTATTCTCCATGAGTTCAACTGAACTTAGAGACATTGCTTCTGGTAACCTAGTCATTAAAGCATAATCAACTTCGTTATTTTCAAGGTGACGAATAACATTATCTCTATTGGAAACATCCAAATCAAGATCTATTTCAGGATTTTCTTTGAGAAAATCTGACAGTAAAAACGGGATAACATATTTTCCTGTAGAAACAACAGACAGTTTAATCTTGCCTGATAATTTGCCCTGAAACGCCGCTCTTTTGTAGGTGATTGAATTTGCTTCTTCAAGTATTGATTTTGCTGCTCGAGCAATTTCATGTCCGAAATCTGTTATGTACAAACGCTTATTAATCACTTCCGTTAACGGAATATCAAATTGATCTTGAAAATTTTTTAATTGAATAGAAACGGCAGGTTGTGTTAAATAAAGCTGGTCGGCAGCCCTCGTGATACTCTGATGTTCTACTACCTTGACAAAAATCTTAAGTTGGTTTAATGTAAAGTTCATAATATATCTTTATGTTTTCTATATTAACAATAAATATAATTAAATGTTTTAAAATACTCAAATTTGTTCCATGAAAAATTTAATCGTTTCATGGTTTATCATGATAGTTGGAATTATGGTGAGTTTTATGGCAAGCAATTCTCTACAAAGGGAACTTTTGTTGGCGGTTGCCATTTTCTCTGCTCTTTGGTTTATAAAAATTTATCAAAATACGACTGCACATGACAACTAAAAAAGTATTTAACCTAATTGACGGAACCTTTACAAAGGAGGAAGCCAAGGCCTTGTTAATGGATCTTTACGGTAGTAAAATTAAATATCATTCGATTGGTGCGATAAAGCATCAAGAATTCAACGGATCAAAGAGTCAATTTCACGAAAACAGAATTAACGAATTGAGGCTTGAACGTGATCGAATGCTTGAATTTCTTGCAGAAAAAAAAGAACCAATTTGCATTACTTCCTTTGTTAACATACATTAATTATGAGTATACAGCACTCGCTATTTAAAAACAGGAGGGTTGTTGTCGCCACTATGCATGGCAAAGAGAAAGTAATTGGCCCTTTGTTAAAAGAAAATCTAGCCGTTCGTATCATCGTGCCTAAAAAATTCAACAGTGATCAATTCGGAACATTCAGTGGAGAAATAGAACGATCGCAAGATGTCTTACAAACAGCGAGAAGAAAATGTGAGCATGCAATGGAATTAACAGGATGTGACATGGCAATTGCGAGTGAAGGTTCATTTGGTCCGCATCCAAGTTTGTTTTTTGTTCCAAGTGATGATGAATTTGTGCTTTTTATCGATAAAAAAAATAGGCTTGAGTTTTGGTCGCGGGCTATTTCAACAGAGACAAATTTCGGAGGCAAAACGGTAAAAACAATCGAGGAAGCCCTGGATTTCACCCAACAAATTGGATTTCCAAATCATCGGGTAATCGTTCGAAACGCTGAGAATGGGGTTCAATTTATTCGAAAAGGAATTGGAAACTCAGAAGACCTTGAAAATTATTTGAATTATGCATTAAAATCATTTGGCACCTGTTTTATCGAAACAGACATGAGAGCCATGTACAACCCAAAACGGATGGCTGTAATTGCGGATGCGACCCAACAACTTTTAGATAAAATCGCATCGATTTGCCCGACTTGTGAAATGCCCGGATTTTCCATTTCAAAAAGTTTACAAGGACTGCCCTGTGAACAATGTGGAGTTCCTACTGCTAGCGTCAAAACACACATAAAAAGCTGTATGAGCTGCAGGCACGAAGAGCCTATTCTTTTTCCTAACGGGAAAATTAAAGAGGACCCAATGTATTGTAATAACTGTAACCCTTAAAATAAAAAAATGACAACAATTACTATCGCAAAAGGAGACGGGATCGGTCCAGAGATTATGGACGCCACTCTTAAAATTTTATTTGCTGCAGGAGCAAATATCAAAACAGAAGAAATAGAAGTAGGAGAAAAAATTTACCTCTCCGGTAATTCATCTGGAATTTCAGAGGAGAGTTGGGATATTATAAGAAAAAACAAAGTCTTTCTAAAAGCTCCTATTACAACGCCTCAAGGAGGTGGTTACAAAAGTTTGAATGTTACCACGCGCAAATTTCTTGGTTTATACTCCAATGTACGGCCATGCAAAAGCTTACATCCATTTATACAAACAAAACATCCAATTATGGACGTAGTTATTATTCGGGAAAACGAAGAAGATTTGTATGCCGGAATTGAACATCAGCAAACAGATGAAGTAATTCAATGTTTAAAACTAATCAGTCGTCCAGGATGCGAGAAAATTGTCCGCTATGCATTTGAATACGCCAAGCAACAAAAAAGGAAAAAAGTAACCT
>JACCDX010375547.1_pt1 | contig 11327 bp, 10 predicted proteins | sample 7449681 | NCBI WGS metagenome assembly JACCDX01 (sample SAMN15323450, study PRJNA562643) | freshwater metagenome | isolation source: river surface water | place: USA:Blue River Watershed | collected 2017-08-18 | reverse complement strand
CGGCTGGTTGTTCCTGAAGAACGCCGGCACGATCATCCTCGCCATCTCCATCGTGCTCTGGGCGCTGACGACTTATCCGAAGCATCCGGATGCCGCGGCGACGCCGACGCAGCAGATCGCGCACAGCTTCGCCGGTCAGGCCGGTCATGCCATCGAGCCGCTCATCAAGCCGCTGGGTTTCGACTGGCGCGTGGGCATCGGGCTCATCACGAGCTTCGCGGCGCGCGAGGTGTTCGTGAGTTCCATGGGCGTCATCTTCGGCGTCGAAGGCGCGGACGACGACACGACGCCGCTCCGTGACGCGATGCGCGCCGCGCATTGGCCGGACGGCGCGCCGCTGTTCACGCCGCTCGTGTGCCTCGTGCTGATGATCTACTACGTCTTCGCGATGCAGTGCATGAGCACGGTCGCCATCGTGAAGCGCGAGACGAACTCCTGGCGCTGGCCGCTCTTCCAGATCGCCTACATGACCGGCACGGCGTGGCTCGTGTGCTTCGTCGTCTACCAGGCCGGGCGCGCGCTGGGTTTTTGATTAACCACGGAGGCACAGAGGACACAGAGCCGAACCCAATCCCTCCCCGCTGTGTGCTCTGTGCCTCTGTGGTTCAAAATTCGTGACTTCCTCCCTCCAGACTTTTCTCGCCCTCGGGCTCGCCGCGCTTGCGCTGGCGTATCTGCTGTGGTCGTGGCTGCGGCCGAAAAAAAGTCCCGGCTGCGGCGGGAGTTGCGGCGCCGTGTCGCCCGAGGTGAAGAAGCTCCAGCGCCAGCTGCGCCACTGAGTGTGGGGCGAGCCTAGGTTTTTTCCGCGCTTTCCGGGCTAAATCCGCCTCTCCCGTCTCGGCGCGTCACGTGCGTGTGCTACCGTGCCGCATCCCCGTTTCCCCATGCTGAAACCCCTCCGTTCCGCCCTCGCCTTGTCGTTGCTCGTGCCGTCGCTCGTGTTCGCGGTCGCCGCGCCCGAGCGTGAGAAGCCGATCCCGAGCGCTCACCATCAGGCCATCGGCGTGCCCGCGTGGGCCCGCGGCAGCACCATTTACGAGATCAACGTCCGGCAGTTCTCCGCGTCGGGCAAATTCACCGCCGTCACCGCCGATCTCCCGCGCCTCAAGGCCCTCGGCGTCGACATCCTTTGGCTCATGCCGATCCACCCGATCGGCGAACTCAACCGCAAGGGCCCGCTCGGCTCCTACTACGCGGTGAAGGATTACAAGGGTGTGAACCCGGAGTTCGGCACCGAGCAGGACCTGCGCGACCTCGTCAACGCCGCGCACGCGCAGGGCATGCGCGTCATCCTCGATTGGGTCCCGAACCACGTCTCGCCGGACAACGCGCTCACCAAGACGAATCCGGAATTCTTCTGGCGCGACGACAAGGGTAACCTCACGCCGCCCCACGGCTTTGATTGGACCGACGTCGTGCAGTTCGACTTCGATGCGCCCGGTCTCCTCGATTATCAGGCCGACGTCCTCCTTTACTGGGTGAAGCAGTTCGGCATCGACGGTTTCCGCTGCGACGTCGCCTGGGGCCTGCCCACGCCGTTCTGGAACGAAGTGACGAAGCGCGTCCGCGCCGCAAAGCCCGACTTGTTCTTCCTCGCCGAGGCCGAGCTCCCGCAGCAACAGGTCGCCGCCTTCAACGTCTCCTACGGATTCGATCTCCACCACGCGATGAACCAGATCGCGCAGGGCAAGAAGTCCGCCTCCGGGATCGACGAGGCCTACGCCAAGATCCGCGCGCACTTCCCGCGCGGCGGTGCACTGATGGTGTTTACCAGCTCGCACGACGAAAACAGCTGGGCCGGCACCGAGTTCGACCGCATGGGCGCGGGCTACGTGCCGTTCGCCGTGCTGACCTTCCTCCTCGATGGCGTGCCCATGATCTACAACGGCCAGGAGGTGAATCTCGACCGCCGCCTTGAGTTCTTCGACCGCGACCCGATCGTCTGGCCGAAGGAAACGCACCCGACGACGAAGCTCTACCAGGTGATGACGACGCTCCGCCGCGAAAACGCCGCGCTGCACACCGGCTCACCGATGCGCCGCCTCGACACCACGGACAACGCGACGTTCTACGTCGTCGAGCGCTCCGCCGGCGGGAAGAAGGTCGTCGGCATTTTCAATCTCACCGCCAAGGACGCGAAGGCCGATCTCTACGACGCCGGCCTCACCGGCCAGTGGCGCGATGCGTTCACCGGCGAAGTCGTCACGCTCAACGGCCTCGTGCCGCTCGACCTGAAGGGCTGGCGCTACCGCGTGTTGGTGTCGCAGTAAGCATTCACTCCGGCTTGCGGAGTGTTGGGTCAGAGGAAGGGCCGTCTTCACCGACGGCCCTTCTTCGTGTCGGGCGCGGTTGGGACGACTGAGCCGGAAGCGATGGCGTAGGCGGGCGCGTTGGCCTAGGTTCGCATTGCTTGAACAATCAGGCCTTCGTCACAGCTTTGGGGCCCGAAGGGGCCGAGTTGCCTTGGTCGGCGGCGCGATCGGGGAGGGGGCCTCACTCGCGCCGAAGCCGGCTTTGATCGTCCAGTGGATCAGCTCCACGCTGCGGTGGAGGCCGAGCTTGGACATGATGTGCTGGCGGTGCGATTTCACCGTCAACGGGCTGCCACCGACGATCTGCGCGATGGCGTCGTCATCGAGGCCGCGGCTGAAATGCGGCAGCAGGTCGATCTCGCGCGTCGAGAGGATCTTGAAGAACGCATCGGGCCGCGCGCGCAGCTCGCTCCACGCCCGGCGCACCTCGGCGGGGAAATAGCGGCCGCCGCGCGCGAGTTCGGCGAGGGCCAGCGGCAGCTCGGTCTCGATGTCGCGGTTCTTCCACAGCAGGCCGTGGAAGTCGGTGTCGCGCACCTTGGAGAGCAGCACTTGGTCGTCGCGCGCGGAGAGGAGGAGGATCTTCGGCACGGGTCGGCCTTGCGCGACCAGTTGGCGCGCGACCGTGAAGCCATCGACGTCCGGCAGGTTCACGTCGAGCAACACGATGTCGGGGTGCAGGCGGGTGGTGACGGCGAGGGCGTCGGCGCCGGTGTGGACGGGGCCGAGCCAACGGATGTTGGATTCCTTGCGGAAGAGGGCGCGGCAGAAGTCGGACCACAACGGGTCGTCTTCCACGTGCAATACGGTCACGGGCGAAGCGGAATTCATGCGTGGCGGCCCGTGCCGAGGGAGTGTTCCCACGGTTTTCCGCGGCGCAAGGGACAAGTTGCCCGTGACGCACGCCGCCGGGGTCGCGGACGCGGCGCCGACTCCCCCGGGCCCCCCCGCCGGACTCAGAGCGCGGACAGCGTGTAGAGCCAGCACGCGACCATCACGGCGCGCGCGGTCCAAGCGAGCGTGCGCGCCCAGTTGGTCCAGACCAGCTGGCGGTGCAGGTCGTCGTCGAACGCCTGCGCGAGGCGGCGGTGCAGCGGGACTTCGACGAGGAGGGTCACGAGCCAGACCATCGCCACCGGCACCAGCGACCCGAGAAAGAGCGCGCCGCGCACGTGTTGGAGGAGGAGCAGGGCGGCGGTGAGCACCTCGGCGCCCATCAGCGGTGCGACGACCAGCGTGATGCCCCGCACATAGGCGCGGTGGTAGGCGGGGAACGCTTCGCGGCCCACCGCGGCAAATTGCGGATAGACCGCGAGCTGCACCGCCCAGATGAGGCCGGCGAGGGCGAAGGTCACGCCGGCGTGCACGAGGGCGAGGTGCGCGAGGTTGAAAGTCATCCCCTGAGCGAAACCCGCCCGGCGGCGCGGTCAAGCGCCGCGCTGGAATCTTCCCGGGGCATTCCAACCTGCGCGAGCTTGCGGCGCGGGGCGGCGTGCTGATTCTCCCGCGGTTTCCGATGACCGAATACATCCCCCTGTTTCCCTTCGCCGACTACTGGTGGTTCTACGCCGGCTTCACGCTGTTCGTGCTCGGCATGCTCGCGCTCGACCTGGGCGTCTTTCACCGCGAGGCGCACGTCGTGGGCTTCAAGGAGTCGCTGGCGTGGAGCGTCGTCTGGATCTCGCTCGCCCTGGTGTTCGGCTACGGCCTCTACCAGTATGCGCTCTACAAGTTCCCGCTCGATCCACGGCTCGTGGGTCTCGACCACGCGGCGCTGGCGAAGCAGACCGGCCTCGAATACCTGACCGGCTTCGTCGTCGAGAAGTCCCTGTCGGTGGACAACATCTTCGTGTTCGTCGTGGTGTTCTCCTACTTCGGCATCCCGGCGCAGTATCAGCACCGCGTGCTGTTCTTCGGCATCCTCGGCGCGCTGATCTTCCGCATCATCTTCATCAGCCTCGGCGCGGTGCTGATGCAGTTCCACTGGGTCATCTGGGTGTTCGGCATCTTCCTCATCCTGACGGGCGTGAAGATCCTCTTCGCCCCTGAGAAACCCATCGAGCCGGAGAAAAACCCGCTCATCCGCCTGCTCCGCAAGCTCGTGCCGGTGACGCCGCAGCTCGAGGGCCAGAAATTCTTCCTCCGCAAGGAAGGCGTGCTCTACGCGACGCCGCTGTTCGTGTGCCTGGTGTTCGTCGAGCTGACGGACATCGTGTTCGCGATCGACAGCGTGCCGGCGATCTTCGCGCTGACGAAGGAGCCGTTGATCGTCTTCACGTCGAACGTCTTCGCGATCCTCGGCCTGCGCGCGCTGTTCTTCATGCTCGCGGGCGTGATGCACAAGTTCCGCCTGCTCAAATACGGCCTCGGCCTCGTGCTGGTGTTCGTCGGCCTGAAGATGGTGTGGCTGAACGACGCCTTCGGCGGGAAGTTCCCCATCTCGTGGTCGCTCGGCATCATCGGCGGCATCATCACGGCGTCCGTCGTGCTGTCGCTGCTGCTCCCCGCCAAGCAGGAGAAGGCCGCCTGAGTTTCGTTCGTGTGTCTGACCGAGGGCCGCGCGATGGGTGCGCGGCCCTCTCTTTTCCCGGCGTTGCCCTTCCTTGGCCGGACTTCAGGATTCCGCTCCGTCCGTCGCCATGAAACGCACCTCGCACTCCGCCCCCACCGATCCGCTGCACCGGCTCTCCGCCGATCTGCACGCGCTGGCGGAGTCGTTCGCCGACCACCGCGTGACGCTCGGCGAGGTGCTCGACCGGCTGGGCGAACGCGCCTCGGCGCTGCTCGTGGTGGTGTGCGCGCTGCCCTTCTGCTCGCCGGTGACGATTCCCGGCATGTCGACGCCGTTCGGCTTCGTGATCTTGCTGCTGTCCTTCGGCTATGCGCTGGGCCGGCCGCCGTGGCTGCCGGCGCGGCTGCGCGCGGTGCAGCTGCCGCCGAAGTTCTTCGCCAAGGTGCTCGAGTTCGGCAGCAAGGTGGTGGGCTGGATCGAGCGCCAGCTGCGGCCGCGCTGGGACATCGTGTGCGATGCGCCGTGGAAACTCCGGCTGCACACGCTCGTGGTCTGCGCCGCGGCGATGGTGCTGCTGCTGCCGTTGCCGCCGTTCCCGCCGCTGACGAATACGCTGCCGGCGCTCGTGATCGTCACGCTCACCATGAGCCTGCTCGAACGCGACGGCGTCATGATCATGGCGGGTCACGCGTTGTTCGCGGTCACGGTCGGTTACTTCCTGTTCTGGGGCGCCGTGATCATCGAAGCGGTCCGCGCCCTGCTCGAGCGCGCCGGCGTCCTCGCCGGCTGAGCACTAGGTGCCGCGCTGGTTGCCGTAGAGCTCGACGTGCAGGCGGTGCGCGTAGCGGTAGCCGCGCGCCTTGCACAGCTCGCTCAACCAACCCGCCCGTGCGCGGAGCGCCTCGAGCGTCGTGCCCTCGGGCATGAGCTGGATGCGGTGCGGCGGCACGGTGACGCCGGTCTCGCGCACGAGCGCCTCGAGTTCGGCGACGTCGGCCTCGTCGCGCACGACGAACTTCAATTGATACTCCGGCACGGCCGCGAGCCACGCCGCGATCACCGCCGGCTGGCGGCGCAGCGTCTCGTGTTTGCGCCGCCACGCGTCGTCGAGGCGCGCGTCGGGCGCGGAGTGGGCGAGCTTCGGGCTGAGCGAGGCGAGGTCGCACGCGATGCCATCGGGCAGCACGGTGGCGGCCGTCTCGATCGTGAGGTGATAACCGAGCGCGCGCAGCGCCGCCGCGAGTTCGTGGATGCCGGGCGCGATCATCGGCTCGCCGCCGGTAAGCACGACGTGCCGCGCGGCGGGGAACGCCCGCACGCGCGCGACGATGTCAGCCACCGCGAGTTTCTCACCTTCCGGTTGCCACGAGGCGTAGGGCGTGTCGCACCAGTTGCAGCGGAGATTGCAGCCGCTCGTGCGCACGAACACTGACGGCACGCCGGTGAGCGCGCCTTCGCCCTGGATGGAATAGAAAATTTCCGCGACGAGCATGGTTCAACGCCCCGGCGCCGCCGGCAGCGGCGGCGTGGCTTCATACGCCGTGGGATCGACGACGCCCGCCTGCAGGAATGCCTCGCGGCGCTCGACGCACGTGCCGCATTTGCCACAGTGGATGACGCCGCCCTTGTAGCACGACCACGTCTGCGCGAAATCCACGCCGAGCCGCGCGCCGGCCGCCGCGATCTGGCCTTTGTCCATGGCGATAAACGGCCGCAGCAACGCGATGCCCGCATACGTGCCGAGCCGCAGCGCGTCGCCCATCGCCCGCATGAAATCCTCGCGGCAATCCGGGTAAATCGCGTGATCGCCCCCATGCGCCGCGATCACGAGGCCCTCGGCGCCGACGCTCTCCGCCAGCCCGCCGGCGACCGCGAGCATGATGCCGTTGCGGAACGGCACCACCGTGCGCTTCATGTTCTCGTCCGCGTAGTGGCCTTCGGGAATGTCTCCGCCCGACTTCAGCAGGTCCGAAGTGAAAAGGTCGCCGATGAACCCGAGCGGCACCACTTGATGCGGCACGCCGAGCGCGCGCGCGTGCGCCGCCGCGAACGGGATCTCGCGGGCGTTGTGTTTGGCGCCGTAGTCGAAACTCACCGCCGCGCGCACGTCATGCTCCCGCCGCGCCCAGTGGAGCGCGGTCACGGAATCCATTCCGCCGGAGCAGAGCACGACGACTTTCATCGCGCTCTTTTGGCCACAATTACGGCCAAAAACCCACCTCAAATTCGCTTCCGTTCGCGCCCCGCCGCAGGTGCGCCCCCGGGCGCGAATCCGGCCTTGCTGGCCCGCGCGCTTTCGTCCCATCCTCCGCGCTTCCCCCGGTCCGTAGGCGGACCCAGTTCATGCTCCTCTTTCACGATCCATCTTGCGCGGAATACGGCTCGCACATGCGGCCGGAACAACCCGCCCGCATCACGCGCACCACCGCGCAGCTCCGGACCACGCACCCCGATTGGGAATGGCGCCTCCCCGGTCCGCTCGACGAAGCCGTCCTCGCCCCGGCGCACTCTACCACGCTGCTTGCGCGCATCGCCCACGGTCCCGATATCGACGAGGACACGCCGTATTTCCCCGGCATCGAGCAACACGCCCGCCGCGCCGTCGCCGCCGCGCTCGATGCCACCCACGCCACGCTCGGCGGCCGCCGCTCCTTCGCGCTCATGCGTCCGCCCGGCCATCACTGCACGCGCAACCAGGCGATGGGTTTCTGTTACCTTAATCAGATCGCCATCGCCGCGCTCCACGCCGTGCGCTCAGCCGGGGTGCGCGTCGCGGTCTGGGATTTCGACGCGCACCACGGCAACGGCACGGAGGATATCCTCGAGGGCAAACCCGGCGTGTTCTTCGCCTCCGTCCACCAATATCCCGGCTACCCCGGCACCGGCACGCGCTCGACCGCCAACTGTCGCAACTTCCCCGTCGCGCCCCACACGCCGCGCGCGTTGCACTTGGCCGAGCTCGCGCGCTCGTGGGAAGCCGTCCTCGCCTTCCAGCCCGACCTCGTCCTCGTCTCCGCGGGCTTCGACGCCTTCGCTGGCGATCCGATCACGGAGATGACGCTCGAGCGCGACGACTTCGCCGAGCTCGGCCGCTGGGTCCGCCAGAGCGGCTTGCCCGCCGCCGGCGTGCTCGAAGGCGGCTACTCCGACGATTTACCCCAACTCCTCGACGCCTACCTCACCGAGTGGGACCAATGACCTGTTTCGTGTGAACCCCGTGCCTCCCTACCAACTCATCACCACTGAAGCGCAGCTGGCGCCGCTGTTCGCCGCGCTCGATCGCGTGGACGAGATCGCCCTCGATACCGAGGCCGACAACCTCTACCGCTACCGCACCGCGGTGTGCCTCTTGCAGATCCAGGCCGACCGTGAGATCTACCTCGTCGATCTCCTCGCCGGCCTGCCGCTCGGCGAGCTCTGGCCCCGCCTCGCCGCCAAGCACCTCGTGATGCACGGCAGCGATTACGACCTGCGCCTGCTCCGCGGCCTCTGCGCGTTCCAACCGCGCAGCCTGTTCGACACGATGTTCGCCGCCCAGTTGCTCAACATCCCGCGCTTCGGCCTCGCCGCGCTGCTCGAGCAGTTCTTCGGCGTGCAGCTCGACAAGGATCACCAGAAAGCCAACTGGTCGCAGCGCCCGCTCGAGCGCAGCATGCTCGATTACGCCGCGCTCGACGTCCATCACCTCCCCGCGCTCCGCGACCGCCTCACCGACGAACTGCGCAAACTCGGCCGCCTCGAGTGGCTCCAGCAACGCTGCCAATGGCAGATCGACGTCGCCGCCGACGGCTTCGCCGGCTCCGACGAACACGCCTGGCGCATCGGCGGTTCCGAGAAACTCTCCCCGCGCGGCCTCGCCGTCCTTTATCAACTCTGGCACTGGCGCGAGCGCTGGGCCGAGAAACTCGACACGCCGCCGTTCAAGGTCACGGGCAACGAGATGCTCATGCGCATCGCCCGCGCCGCCGCCGAGACCGACTCCCCGAGCGACGCGCTGCGCGTCCACCTCGGCCGCCGCCACGACCGCCTTTTCGCCAGCCTGAGCGAAGCCGTGCGCAACGGCTTCGCCATGGACCCGCGCACGCTCCCGCGCCGCGAGCGCCGCCGCGAATTCGCGCCGCTCACCCCCGAGGAGCTCGCGCGGGGCGATCGCCTCAAAGCCGACCGCGACCGCCTCGCCGCCGGTCTGAATCTCGACCCCACGCTCCTCGCCACCCGCGCCCAGCTCGTGCAGGTCGCGCGCAGCCCCGCCAGCATCGACGAGGTCCTGCTCCCGTGGCAGGCCAACCTCCTCAAGGCCGAGCCCGCATGGAAAAGCTGAGCGCTCCTCCCGCCGGCTACACACCCGGCGCACGTGATGTCCTCGGTAAGTCAGGCATCGCCGTCGGCCGCACTTGCGTTGGCCTCGCCAACCGGGGCGCGGCCTCCGTCCGGCAATTTTACGTAATACGCAACATTGCGCGGACGGCGTCGCCGTCCGCGCAGGGTCGCAGGCCGGCGCGATGAATCTTACGTATTACGTAAAGAGGGGTCTGGGCGCGTGAGTGACTCGGCGAACATCGCGCGGCACTTGCCGTTGATGGCGGCGCGGCTACCGGAGCATCCGGCGGTCAAGGTGCCGCGCGGGCGCACCGGCGACGGACGCATCGATTACTTGTCCCTCTCGTTCCGCGAGCTCGACGCGGAGGTGAACGCCTGGGTCGCGCGCCTCGAGGCGCGCGGCGTGCGGCGCGGCGACCGCGTCCTCGTGATGGTCCGCCAAGGCCTGCCGCTGATCGCGGCGGCGTTCGCCTTGTTCAAGCTCGGGGCCGTGCCGGTGATTATCGACCCGGGCATGGGCCGCGAAAGTTTCCTGCGCTGCGTCACGCGGTCGCGGCCGCGCGTGCTGCTCGGCATCCCGCTCGCGCAGGTGCTCAGCCACGTGTTTCGCTCGGCGTTCGCCAGCGTCGAGGTGCGCGTCTGGGTCAGCGGCTCGGCCACGGCGCGCCTCGGCGGCGCGGGCTCGCCGACGCTGGCCGACACCGCGGCGGATGAGTTGGCGGCGATCCTTTTCACCAGCGGCTCCACCGGCGCGCCGAAGGGCGTGTGCTACGAGCACGGGATGTTCGACGCCCAGGTGCGCCTCGTGCGCGAGACCTACGGCATCGAGCCGGGCGAGGTTGACCTGCCGATGTTGCCGATCTTCGCGCTGTTCAATCCCGCGCTGGGCATGACGACCATCGTGCCCGAGATCGATCCGGCGAAACCCGCCGCGGTCGACCCGGCGAAGATCCTGCAAGCCATCGCGCAGGAGAAGGTGACCAATTCCTTCGGCTCGCCGACGCTGTGGCGCAAGATCGCCGCTCACGCGCGCGAGCAAGGCGTCACGTTGCCCGCGATGCGCCGTGTGCTCATGGCGGGCGCGCCGGTGCCGCCGGCGCTGTTCGCCGACGTGCAGGCGCTGTTGCCGCAGGGCACGGCGCACAGCCCTTACGGCGCGACCGAGTCGCTGCCGGTCAGCTCCGTCTCCGCCGCGGAGATAGACGCCGCCGCAACGCTCGCCGGACGCGGCACCTGTGTCGGCCGACCGGTGCGCGGCGTGGACGTGAAGATCATCGCGCTCACCGACGCGCCGCTCGCCACGCTGGCGGACGCGCGCGAGCGCGGGGTCGGCGAGATCGGCGAAATCATCGTGCGCGGTGCGGCGGTGACGAAGGGCTACGACCAACTGCCCGAGGCGACCGCGGCGGCCAAGATCGCCGACGGCGACCGCGTCTGGCACCGCCTCGGCGACGCCGGCTACCTCGACGCGCAAGGCCGCCTGTGGTTCCTCGGCCGCAAGGCCGAGCGCGTGGAGATGCGCGACGGCACGTTGTTTCCCGACCAGGTCGAACCGGTCTTCAACCAGCACCCACAGGTGCGCCGCTCCGCGCTCGTGGGGCTGGGCGATCGCGGCGAACAGCGTCCGGCCATCGTCGTCGAACCGCGTTCGCCCGACGTCGTGAAGACGCCGTCGCTGCGTCGCAAACTCGTGCGCGAGCTGCGCGAACTCGGCAGACAGCAGCCGCTCTCCGACCGCATCCGGATCGTGTTCCTCCACCCGGCGTTCCCGGTCGACGTGCGGCACAACGCCAAGATCCACCGCCTCACGCTCACCGAGTGGGCGGCGCAGAACTCGGGCTACGAGCTGGACCGGCGCGACGTGTCCGCGGAGTCTTTGCAACGATGACGGGTCCAGTCTTCATCACCGGCGCCAGTGGTTTCATCGGCGGCAAGCTCGCGGAGCGTCTGCTCGCGGCCGGCCGCGAGGTGCGCGTGCTCGCGCGGCGCGATCTGCCCGAGCTGGAAAAACTCGGCGCGCGCGTCGTGCGCGGCGACTTGCACGACACCGCCGCGCTCGCGGCCGGGTGCGCGGGCGTCGAGACGGTGTTCCACGTCGCGGGTCGCGTCGGCGTGTGGGGGCCGGCGGCGGATTTCTTCCGCGTGAACGTTGAGGGCACGCGGCATGTGCTCGCGGCGGCGCG
>JACCDX010195355.1_pt1 | contig 11328 bp, 2 predicted proteins | sample 7449681 | NCBI WGS metagenome assembly JACCDX01 (sample SAMN15323450, study PRJNA562643) | freshwater metagenome | isolation source: river surface water | place: USA:Blue River Watershed | collected 2017-08-18 | reverse complement strand
CTTTAGTACAACCTTCTACTTTAGTACAACCTTCTACTTTAGTACAACCTTCTACTTTAGTACAACCTTCTACTTTAGTACAACCTTCTACTTTAGTACAACCTTCTACTTTAGTACAACCTTCTACTTTACAACCTTCTACTTTAGTACAACCTTCTACTTTACAACCTTCTACTTTACAACCTTCTACTTTAGTACAACCTTCTACTTTACAACCTTCTACTTTAGTACAAACGGAAGAATTAGAAATTTCAAATATAAGGGCTTCTAAAGCGGGAGCTTCAAAATTAGCATCTTTTATAGTACCTGTTTCGGAAGAAACATTAATTTCAAAAAAACCTAAAATAAAAAGTTCTATTGTACAAACTTTAAATGAAATACCGAATGTTTTAAAAAATATGATTTCAAATATAAGTAAAAAAGAAAATCAATGCCCTCAAGTACCAAAATATTCAAATAATAGTACTATTTCAAATAAAGTTATATCAGAAAATGAAACTTGTTCTTCTCCAATTATAACTTCATTAACTCCATTAGTAAATAATAATTTAGCATCTATTGATAATAATGGTATAGTATCTTATAAAAATTTACCTGTTACTCCATTAGTTAGTTCAGTAAATATAAACAAAAATAATGAATATACTGGATATACTGGATATACAACATCTGGATTTTTAGTAACTACACCAAGTTTTACAGGATTTACTGGAACAATAAATAATGGGTCAGGATTTACTGGAACAATAAATAATGGGTCAGGATTTACTGGAACAATAAATAATGGGTCAGTATTTACTGGAACAATAAATAATGGTGTAGGATTTACTGGAACAATAAATAATCAAGCTAAAACAGAGTCACAAAATATATCAAAAAGGATTAATATGGTAAGTCAATGTAATGATGTTAATCAAACGTGTTATTTTGAAAGTTATGAAGGTATCAAATCTATAAAAAAATTAAAATCTTTAGTAGATAAACAAAAAAATGTATCTAAACCTGTTGGAAAATATCAATGGATTGGTTCTGATAAATCATATAATATTGGGTATGACAAAATAAGTGTTGCTGTTTTTTACTCATATTCGGTTTCTATAAAAAAAGAAACATCTTTTACTTTATTTACTTCTAATAAAGGATATCTTTTTGTAAATAATATGATGTATATAATTGATAAAAATATTGGTGATAATTTACATATGTTAGAAAATATCCAAGTTCCAGCGAACAAAATTGGAAAGAATACAAATATTCATATATTATTACCGGCAAATAGTGCTATATTAATTAATAATAATGAATTATTAAATACGAATACAAATTGGAAATCTAAAACATATGATTTAAAAAATGGTAATCTTTCATTTAGTGAATTAGATCCAATTGATTTTGTAAAAGAAGAATTAAAGATGAATATTATAAGTAAAGAACAAAATGTTTATATTGTAAAAGATTTAAAATTACCATTAAATGTAACAATACATCCATCATCTAAATTAATTTGTAATAATAGTAATTATAAATCTTATCAACGAGAAAATGATTATAAAATAAAGAGTGTTGTATATTTTCCGATGGAAAGTTTATATGTAAATAACGATAATTCTTTAATAAATTTTGCAATTTATGGGTCAAATAATTTTGATGTATATATAAAATCAAATAATAAATGTAATAAATTAACAAAATCACAAATATTTAACAAAATAAATGTAAATAATTCATTAAAATTAAAATCGTTATCTCTTTCATATAAATTAACGAAAGGTGTAAATCATTTATATGTAGTAGCTCCAATGAATACATTAATATATATTCCTTATTTTAAAATTGATAATATAGAAAATGTTTATTCAAATGAAGCATTATCTAAAAGCTCTAATTATACGGATGTTACAAAAGTAAATATTACAACTGAATATTGGAAATATATACAAGTAAATATGCCTTATATTCAATTTGATTTTGATAAATTTTTTGATAAATTAAATATAGATCTAAATGTAGATCCAAATGTAGATATTGAAGAATCATATATAAATCATAATAAAATAAATTATTCAAGAAATGATACAATAAATAATATAATACCATCAAGTGTAAAAGATATGTTTACGATTTTTACAACAACTGGTTATGAACATGAAAATTTTGATGGATATACTGGTACAACAGGTTCTGATAATTATGTTGAATTAGATAATAAAGTAATAAAGAATGATTATATTGTAAATAATGAAAATACAAGAAAACAAGTAAAAGATATTATGAATAATTTAAATAGTGATCAACAATATAATTTAAATATTATTAAACAAAGTTATGAAAATTTATTAAATGGTTATCAAAAATTAGTAAATGATATTAATATAAAAAGTAGTGATAAATCAATAAAAAATAATTATGATAATGTAACAACTAAATTAAATAAAGATTATATTATTAAATTATCAAGTATAGTTGATAGTGAAAAAGATAATAAAGTTAAAATATATTATGATAAATTTAATGAAATAAATACAAAATATAATAATAATTATACCAATGTATTAAATGCATATAATTTAATTGATAATAATGTAAAAACATTAAAAAAGAATGTAGAGCAAAGTTACAATAATGATAAAAAAAATATAGATAAAGCATTTAATGATTTAGAAATGCAATTAACAAATTTAAAAACTGCAATATCAAGTGGTAAATATGAAGATGTCAAAAAAGAGAATGATACATATATATCATTAAATAAAATATTACAAAATGAAATTAATAAAGTAAAACCAAATCAAATTCAATTAAATATGGATATTGGTAAATTAATAGATATATCTATAAATGATTTAAATAATCATATTAAAATATTTAATGATTATGTAACGATTGTTAAAAATGAAATTGATAATTATGAAAAAAATAAAGAATTATTAAAAAATATAAATAAATATGTAAATGATGCTAAACTCATAATAGAACCACTTATTGAAATAAAAACCCGTATTAGTAGAACTCCAGTTTCTTGTGGTAACAAAAATAATGATATTTGTACTTTCTTAGTAACAGTTGATAATTATATGGCTACATATTATTTATTATATACTCAACCATTAACTGGTATTAAAGAAAAATTATTAAAATATATTGAAATAAATAATCAAATAGATACATTATTGACAACCCATTTTGCTCAAAAAATACCGGATTTATCAAATGAAATAAGTATACAAAATTTTATAAATTCATTAAATGTATCAAGTATATGGAATAGTCCAGAAGGTTTAAATGCAATTAATAATTTTAAAAATGCATTAAAATTATATTTAACAAGTTATTTAAAGGTTTTATTAAAAATCAATAGTACTTTTAATATAAAAATATCAAAAATAGATAATTCATTAATTACAATGATTGGTGAAACAGGTTTAATTAAAAATAATTTAGAAAAAATAAAAGCATATGGTACAACACAAAGAGATCAATTTATTAAAAATGTAGATGACATTATAAATGAATATAATAAAATGAATGATGAAGTAATAAATATGATGAATAATTCTTCAAAAATAAATGAAAATCGCATTGTTACATATTTAAATAAAATAAAAGGTTTTAATACAAATATTTTAAATAACACTAAATCATATAATGATGATTTAACTGCTATTCAAACTTTATATTTAAATCCTCTTCAAGAATGTTCAAATGCTTTAAATGTTTCTGATTCATCAAGTAAAAGTGATATTTTTAAAGCAAAAGATGTTGTTGATAAATTAGTAATTATGTTAAATTATAAGCGTAATTCATCTAATACATCTTATAATAATAAAAATATTGAAACATTTAATTCTTTAAATATGTGGAATAAAAATAATGTAGAACATTTAACCGAACCGAATATTCAATTAATATTAAAATATGAAGATTATATGAAATTAAATGTATGTGAAAAGGTTATAAATAATATTCCTCAAAATATATTATCAGCATATGAAGTAAATAGTGGTATTTGGCCAGATTCAAAATCTGCTATAAAAACATTAGATAAAATGGAAGGAATATTAAATATCATTTCTGTATATGAATCATCCAATAATGTAAGTAATGTAAATGCTCGTATTTTTACAAATAATCAGCCATTTACATTATTTGTAAATGGTATTTCGGTAATAGAGAATGATAAAAAAGAATATTTATTTAATCTTCAAACGGGTATTAACTTTATTCAACTTAAAGTAGATTTATCAACACCGATTAATAAAAAATTAACTTCTAGATATATATTATTTATTGCTAAAAATAATAATAATATCATTTTAAGCACTAATAATAATACATTATGGAGATATGTTTTTGAAAATAATAATTATTTAAAACCAGTTTCACTTCATAATAATAATAATAAAATTAGTTGTGATCAACATTGTTCATCAAATAAAAAAGAGATTAAAAATAAATCATCTAATAGTAATGGTACTGCTTTATGTTTAAATGGAACAATTGATAATAGTAATAATGTAGTTGATTGTAATAAAATAGTAAATGGGAATGAACCTATTCATTGTAATTGTATGCCAATTAATCAAGAATACGAAAAATTTACAAAATACGAACATTTCTCAAATAGTCCTAAAATATCATCTTATTATGGTGGTATAAATAACAAACCAAATAATATTGATTTAATTCCAAAAGTGTACAATGGTAAATCATTATTAAAAAATAATAATGTTGTAAATTCAGCATTATTACATAAAGGTATGTATAATGGAGATACTTATTTAACAGGTATGACTTTAATTGACCAAAATAATAATATTTATCCTGTAGGAAGTGCTTATCAAGATGATGTAAAATCAAAATTATATAGTTGTAAATCTGGATTTTCTGGTTTAAAAACGAATGAAACAAAATTAAATAATAATAATATAATGTATAATGCTGCATTTGAATGTAATGAACCGATATATGAAGAAGATAATATACCTTATATGAAATTAATTAAAGAAAAATCGCAAAATATTGTATATGATAAAGCTGAAAATATAAATTACAAAGATAATACAATTTTTGAAGATCAAAATATGAAATTTGAAAATTGTCCTAAAAAATGTAATGAAACAAAAAATTGTGTAGGATATGTTACAAAAAAAGTAGAAAATGTTTGTAATAAAGTAGAAAAATGTGAAACAAAAAATAATATGAAAGAACGAGATTGTAAAGCACAAGGAGCTAAAGATATATGGGATTGTGATAAAAGTTGTAAAAAAGGTACTTTTGGTAAACTATTTGGTTGTGATGAAGGTTGTAAATGTAAATTTTGTAATACAGTGGATGAATGTAAAAATGTTCCAAAAACATCAGGATGTGTATTTAAAAATAAATTACAATATAGTAATAAAGAAAATTCAAATGATTTTGATACATATTATATAAAACCTTCAAATAATACTCCTTTAATGAATAATGACCCAACACCATATGATAAATATAATTATTTTGAATATCAATCATAGATTAGGTGTAATAAAAAAACTATATTAAAAAAAAAAATATATTTTAAAAAATATAATTTATATTAAAAAATTTTTAATATAAAGGAATTATATATATTCATATATAAGCATTATAAAAATAATTTTAAAATAAAATGACGAAAAATGAAAAAGGAGGTAAACATAAACATTTAAAAAAAAATGATAATCAAAGAAAATTTGATATTAATAAATTATTAACACCTGATTCATTTAATGAAAAAGATAATAAAGGAAATACAATTCCAGTATTTGTTGGTATTTGTACAATGGTATGTGGTGGTTGTAGATTTAAAGTAAAAGCATTAAATATGAATGGTATTAGTAATATTGAAACGATTTGTTTACTTCAAAAGAGTATTGCACGCACTGGTCGTATTTCAATTGGAACATTAGTATTATATGCTCTTCGTTCATATGAATCAAAAGCGGAAGATAATATGAAAGGTGATATTATTTATATTTATCATGCGGATGAAGTTCCATTTTTAAAACAACTTGAATTTATTCCCAAAAATGTTGAAGCAATTTTAGATGAAAAGCAGATTGGGTCTTCAGGTGTTGAAGATAGTGGTTTTGATTGGGGAACACAAGATATTGATGTTGATGACATCTAAAATAATAAACATTTTAAAAAAATAATATTTTTTTTATAAATAATAATCTTATACTAAATAATTATTTAGTATAAGAAAATTATAAAAACTATTATTACAGGGGTAGGTTCATTCCTAAAGGAGGGAACCGCTTCGGTTCCTTATTTATACATAGATGGTATCTTGAATATATTTTCGTAGATTATCACTTCTTCGTTTTACTTCATCATTTTCTAAATATGTTTCAATTGCATTTTTAACATCTTCTTCGTTTACTTTACGCATTAAATCTCGTGGTTTACCAAATACCCTTCTACTATGAACAATTTGTGTTTGATGCCATAAATTTTCCATATCACCTCCATTAAACTTAAATATATCACGATGTTTCTCAAATAATTTAATTGGGATTGATTTATCAGGGTCATTATTAAATATTTCCCAATTACTATCTTTTAGTTTTTTAATATAAATAAGTCGTAATTCAGATGCATCATATTTATCCACTTCAACTCTAAATTTAAAACGGCGATGAAGACCAGGGTTATAAGAGAAAAATGATTCTTCTAATTGATCTTTATAACCTGCAATAAAAACAATTGTATCTTTATTTTCGGTTAGATTTTGATTTATTGTATCAATACATTCTTTTGAGAATGAATCACGCCCTTCAGGATTACCTAATGAATATGCTTCATCAATAAAAAGTATACCACCTTTTGCTTTATTAAAAACATCTTGGGTCATTTTAGCAGTATGTCCAAGATATTTTCCAATTAAATCACTTCGCTTAGCAAGTGTGAATTTATCTTTTTTAGCAATACCAAGTGTATAATAAAGTTTTGCTAGAATTTTACCAACTTCTGTTTTACCACAACCCGGTGACCCAGTAATTACCATATGATACATATTTTTTAATGATGATTTATCTTTATTAAGTGTTTCCATAGTACAAATATTTATTTTACCTTCTTCTTCATCACCACAACAATCATCTGATTGTCTTGGAGGCATCATAAAAGGTAAAGACCCAAGTGTTTCAATTCGTTGTCTTTTAATTGATGGCTTTTTCTCTTCATCATCTTCATTTTCAAGATTTTGTAATCTATAAAAAAGTAAATCTAAAATCATCTTTTTTACATTTTTCATTCCAATCATATTATTTAATTCTTCAAGAACAGGAACACATTTATTTAATGAACGCAAATTAATAACATAACGCTTTTCATCTTTTTCATCATAACTTTTACCTAAATCAATAAAATCTTCAAGTGTTTTAATCTCTTTATCAATTGGATGAAGTTCTTTAGCATTTTTAAAGTAATCAAAAAATGATTCTTCTATTTTCTTTTTTTTAATTTCATTTTCATCATTTTCATCTCCATCATTATTTTGTTTTCTTTTTAAACCAATTAATGTTACTAAAATAGGTGGAATCCCATTATCATTTAAAAATGGGTCAAAATCATCAAATGTTTGATTTGCTTCATCTTTTTTAGTTACTTTTTTATTATTTTTTTTATTTTTATTTTCATTATTTTTATTTTCATTATTTTTATTGTCATTATTATTTTTATTGTCATTATTATTTTTATTGTCATTATTATTTTTATTGTCATTATTATTTTCATTATCATTTTGATTATCATTTTCATTATTATTTTTATTATTTTCATGAATATTATTTATTTTATTTAATTGAATAGAAATATTTTTCTGTTTATTATTTTTATGAGTTTCAATTTCATTTTTTAACTTTTCATTTTCAGAAATAAGTTCATCAATTTTATGTTTTAAAGTTTCATTTGTTTCGCGATTGTTATCCATTTTATCAATTATTGTTTGATTATTTTCTTTTAAAGAATTTGCAAAAGAATTTTTATTAAAATAATAATTCATTTTTTATTTTTTTTATACAAATTCTTTTTAAGTCAAAATAAAAATATAAAAATCTTCTTATTTAATAGTAAATAAGATTTTTTTTAACAAATTGATTAAATGGATAAATTTAAAGAACTAAATTTAAAAATAGAAAAAACAAAAAACAAACGCACTATAAATCATGAAATACATGAAAATAAAAAAGAACATTTAAAAATAAATGAAATTTCTAAATGTGATAATTTATTGAAATTTATTTTATCAATTATTGAAAATATTGAATATTTAATAAATAATAATTATATTGATAATGATGAATATCAAAATCGTTTAAAACAAATTGAAAGTTTATATCATGAAATAAAAAAACAAAATCATAAAAATGGAAAATTAAGTGTAAAAGATATGAAAGACAAAATAAATGAAATTAAAAAAATTGTAAAATCTGTTTCATTTAAAAATATTTCTACAATACTTGAATTTTTTATAGATGATATAAATATTTTTTATAAAAGTATTCAAAAAGAATATCAAGAATATATTCAATTATATAATCTTTATTTTACACCAATATCGTGTGAATTATTAAGTGATGAGCGTGATATTGAACATTTTAATAAAAACGTACGAATACAAGATAAAAATTTACCTTATTATAAAATGAATAATATTCGTTCAAAAACATTAGATGAAAAAATTGAAGGTTTAACAATTGCTTTTCCATTACTAACAACTGAAATTGTTGTTATAAACGGAATTTTTAAAAAAGATAGTATGAACCATATTAAAAGCAATTATTTATTTGAAGAAAAAAATAAAAATATTGAAGAAGATATGGAATATTTAGATATACCAATAAATTTTAAAAAACTATATATAACACAATTATGTAATCGTGATTTTATATATTTAACAACACGTGAAATTATTCAAATGTTAAAATCGGATTATGATGAATTTAATATATTAAAAAATAAAAATATTTCATTATTAGTAAAAGATTTTATAAAATCTCCTCCAGAACGTCAACGAAAGATTATTACATTATTTTTATTATATGATACAAATACACAATTTTCAGCCCATGTTATTTATGATTTGTTGACTACACAAAATATTTATTTAAATGGTGTTCCAATATATGATTTATTATATCGTTCATTAAATTGGAAAGTTCAACAATTATTTAAACAAACAAAAAATATTGAAGAAGAAACGAAAAAGAAATTATCAAATTTACAAATAAATGATATTCCGTATGATATACGAATAGCAAATATGAAATGTACTGATTTTGTAAAATCAAAAGCGTTAGATAAATTAAAAGAAATAAATGGTTCAAAAGAAAATAGTATTAAAGCACAACAATGGTTAGATGGTTTATTAAAAATTCCATTTGGTACATATAAAGAAGAAAAAATTATTAAATTTTTTAATGAATTTCAAAGTAAACTTGAAAATTATTTACAAATCATTAGTTATAAAATGGGTTCGTATAATGAAGAATTATTAAATGGGAAAAATAAAAAATTATATCATTTATTATTATCTTTAATCAATCAATATAAAACAAATATTAAAAATAAAAGTGATAATGAATATGATACATTTATTGAATATTGTAAAGATATATTAATTAAATTTATTATATATGTTCCTTTATTAAGTATGAATATGAAATTTGAATATAATAAAGAAAAATATCTTTTATTAAAAGAAGAAATATGCAAAGAAGATCATTTAATTAAATCATTAAAAGATATTTTTAATGAAGAAAATAATATATTTGATGAAGAATTAAATGATAATTTTAATATTAGTTGTGAAGATATAAATGGTGAAAATATAAATGTACGAATTGGTAAAAATAGAAGTAATTCAGTTGATATTACAAGTGATGATATATTAAAAGAATTAAATATTGATCATTTAAGTGAAAAAAATAAAAATATTATAATGAGTATGATAAAAAAAAATAAATTCCCTAATGAAAAAGTAATAGAACGATGCGTTTCTGAATTATCAAATATACGAAAAATTAAAAGTGATTTAATTGAAGGAAAAATGATAAATCAAAATAATTTAAATTTATTAATTGAAAAATTAAATTTATTAGAATCATCTATTGTTGATGATGATATTATTGAAATGGATGAATATAACGAAACTCCTGAAAATGAAGTAGAAGATTATATCAAAGAAAAAATAAATGAATATTCACCTATTCAAGAAGCAAATGATTATAATAAAGAATTTAGAAAGTTTTTAAATCGCAATTTTTATGAAATTGAATCACTTGTTCTTCAATGGATGGATTTTAAAAAAAGTAAAAAAGAATATATGAAATATATTGATAAAACATTAGACAATTGTGTTCATGGTCATTTAGAGTCAAAACAACAAATTAAACGTTTAGTAGGTCAAATGATGAATTCTACTAAAAAGAAAGGTTTCTGTCTCGGTTTACAAGGACCACCTGGTGTTGGTAAAACAACTATTTGTTTAAATGGTTTAGCAAAATGTTTAATGGATGATAATGGTGAAAGTCGTCCAATTATCTTTTTACCATTAGGTGGTAGTTCCAACGGTAGTACTTTAGAAGGTCATAATTACACTTATTTAGGTTCAACATGGGGTAAAATTGCAGATGCTTTAATGGAAGCAAAATGTATGAATCCAATTATTTTTATTGATGAATTAGATAAAATAAGTAAAACAGAACATGGTCGCGAATTAGCTTCTATATTAACACATATTACCGATCAAACTCAAAACAGTGAATTCTTTGATAAATATTTTGCATCAATTCCATTAGATTTATCTAAAGTAATATTTATTTTTTCATATAATGATAGAAGTAATGTTGATAAAATTTTATTAGACCGAATTCAAGAAGTAAAGATTAAACCATTAAGTAAGCAAGATAAAGTTATTATTTCTAAAAATTATGTGCTTCCAGAAATTTATAAAAATACTGGATTTTCAAAAGATGAAATTAATTTTCCCAGTAAATTATTATCAAACATTATTGAAAATTATACTTTTGAAGCAGGTGTACGAAAATTAAGTGAATTATTAAATGATATTATTCGTGAACTTAATTTACGACGTATAATGGGAACAGAATATGAATATCCTATCCAAATTAATGAAGAATTAGTTGATGAAATTTTAGATGATAAACCTAAAATGAGTTTTGATAAAATTATTAATATACCATTAGTTGGTGTTTCTTATGGTATGTATGCTTCAAGTGTTGGTTATGGTGGTGGTATATCAAAGATTCAATCAGTATTTATTCCATCATCCAATAAAAAAAT
>JACCDX011373748.1_pt1 | contig 11331 bp, 18 predicted proteins | sample 7449681 | NCBI WGS metagenome assembly JACCDX01 (sample SAMN15323450, study PRJNA562643) | freshwater metagenome | isolation source: river surface water | place: USA:Blue River Watershed | collected 2017-08-18 | reverse complement strand
TGGAAAAGAAAATCGTCGAGTTGCCCCTGTACCTGTACGATCACGGCGGTATCACGATGAGCACCGGTTCATTCAGCTGCCGTTGGGATTCCGGCCAGGTTGGTTTTATCTATGTCGAGCGCGACGCCATCCTCAAAGAGTTCAAGGCCAAGAAGCTCACCAAACAGATACGCGAAAAGGTCATCGACATACTCGAAAGCGAAGTCAAGGTTTATGACCAGTACCTCACGGGCGACGTCTACGGCTTCAGGGTCGAGATGAGAAACGAAGACGATGAGCTGATTGATGACGACTCTTGCTGGGGTTTCTTCGGTAAAGAAGAGTGCATCGAAGAAGCTAAAAGCATGGCAAACTACTTTGCCAAGCAACACGGCGTTCAATTAGAACTATCACTATCATCAACATGAATGAAGTAGATTTTAGTGGTTGGATTCGCACAGAAATGCACTTGCATCTAATAAGGATGAATCCAAAATACCGCAGGAGAATACACTGGCAACGCTTCAAGGCCGCCGTCAAACAACGACGGTGGCATTACTTTACTTGGTGGAACATCAAAGGTTTGTTACTTAACCAGACAGAACAGTTTTAACATGAAAACCCCAAAAACCTACACCGGGCAGTTCGATATTGAAAGTTGTCGAAACGACAGGGAGTTTGCTGAAGAAACAATCGACTTCCTGAAAGATATGATTTTCGAAGACGGCGGCCAACCAAAAGACTACGACTTCACCGTCGAGTACAAATGTATCGTAACAGCAACTAAGAAAGGTAAAGCAACATGACACTCAGCCAAATCCAAGCGGCGATAGAAATCGCCCGCAACACACACCGGTTCAAATGGTTAGATGATGTCGACAGCATGCAGATCAACGCACTCTGTATGTCCGCAGGAGTTGAGTTCGACCGCTTTTTCGAAAAGGCGGTGCATGAACAGGCGATGTGGGCGCCGGACGAGTTCCTCAGTGTCATCGACTACTGGATTGATCATCGTTTTGAACTCTTTGCATACCGGCACGGGTTTGTCGAACAGGACGACGTTACCAAAACCGACGAGAACTACTGGGATTGTATCTGTGACGAACAGTACATCCACAATAAAGAAACGAGCATTACGTGCCCCAGGTGCGGGTCTATCTGCGAATTTCAGCCCGACAGCCGCGTGAATGAAATCTCCAACCCTGAAAACCATTACAAACCATGAACCACGTACATAAAACAAAAAGCGGCGAAACAATGTTCATCGCCCAGATGGAATCTTCTCATCTTCTCGCGACAATCAAACTGCGGTTGAGAAAAATCACCGAACTGAAATACGGTATCACTAACACAGGTTCCTTTTCTGCTCGGCTACTATTAGTCGACATTGACGAAAAGAAAGTGTTAAAAATGATCGAATCAGAGACAATGTTTCTGTATCCGTACATTTTCGAAGCCGTTTTGCGCGATCTTGATCTTTCGGAAATAACCGAGTCGTTACAAGAAATCTATGAACGCGACGAGGCTGTGTCTAAGACAAAAGCCCTGCTACCACCGAAGAACACTTACGATCACGACGACGATTACGATGAAGAGGATGTATATGACGATGGTGATCAATCTTAATCAATAACAACCATGTATATAGAAATTAAAAACATACACAGCGAACACGTTGAACCCTTCGACACTGACGCATTTGACGATTACGACGATCTGAAAGCAGCAGTGTTTGAATACTTCCGTGATGATGACGCCGAAGAAGCCGAAGAAGAACCTGAGTTCAGCGACATATTCGAGGTCGTGGGTATCGACGAAGAGTTTGAAGGCGAGCGCAATGCTTTCATGGGCAACATCGAAAAGTATTGGGATTCCGGCTATGCCGGGCTTGACAGCCTCGAAAAAGAGTACGTCATGGCGTACTACGACAACGTGGGCGGTACGTTCGACGGTCATCTGATCGCCGAGGCCCAGGAAGCCTTCGAAGGTACATACAAAAACGATGAAGACTTTGCTTACCACATGGCAGAAGAGACCGGGGCCATTGACAACAGCGCAAGCTGGCCATATACGTGTATTGACTGGGAACAGGCGGCCAAAGAACTCATGTACGACTATTTTGAGTCGAATGGTTTCTATTTCCGCAACATTTAATATATTGTAAACCTCAACCTTTTATATCACATCATGGACACTCAAGCAGAAATCAACAACCGAATCAAAAAGATCAACGATCTCCGGGGCGACGCACTCGTAATCAAACAACAGGTACTCCCTTCACTTGACGCGGCCGAAGTCGAGAAGCAGCTCGCCCGCGCCGAACGCAACAACAACGTCGAAGGGATGCAGGGCCGCATGGTTCCTTTTATCCCGGCCGACAAAGAAAAGCGTTCGCTCTCATCAAACAAAAGTAAGATGCACCAGCGGGCAATGAAGAAGCTGCAAAGCGGCGGCCACCTCACCAAAGGTCAATTCGCAACGCTGGTGTACGCCAGTAAACAAACACCCGAACAAAAGTAACATGACAAAAGAACTCGAATTATTGGGTTTCAAATCACCGGGCGCGGCCATCACGTCGGCCGAATGGTTGGAAGAACAAGGGTCTATCGCATTGAAACACCGCCATCAGGTTCATATCCTGGTGGCAATCAATGAAGGCTATGTTTGGACGCTTATGTCTGAAGATGACCTCAACGAATGCGTACCTGAAGGGCAGCGCGGCGACTTTCTTCAGACGACTGTCTGTGCGAGTTACCGTGAATGGTGCAAGTTGCATCCGACGCAAAAGGTCTATGACCTGATCTACTTCTACGACCGGCGCGTGTTCGTCGACAACAAACCGTCGCACATCTTCCGGGACATCCCGACCGCATTGCAATTCGTGGGGAAAATGCTATGAGCGCTCTCTATGTCTTCCCGGTTATACAGATGCCCGGGTCCGCCGAACTCGAACTCCAAGCACCATACGTTGCGAAGATTCTTGACTCGCCCGATTTGACATACGACAAGATCATCGACATCCTGTATTTTCACAAATTATTACGGGTATGGAAGAAAAAAATCTCGATCGTCCCTGTCGAAAATGACTATATTGTTGTACTCGAAAAGATAGCAATCTTCTATGTATGCAGAGAACACAAGCAGTTCGTAAAACTTCCACAGCTCTTCGAAAACGGGATTTTGAAGACTACCTAAACCTGACCTACGGTGGGCGCTATGGGACAAACCTACGGCGCCGGGACCCGCACCTCTTTATGACTCTTCTCACAAACCACCAACTCGAAAACAAAGTAATAGGATGACACAAGACCTCATCAACGACCTATTGGCCGCCGCCTCACCGGACGAAGAACTCGACCGCAAAGCGCTGGTTGCCGGGCTTACCGAATTTACCAAGTCGATCATCAAGACATCAGACGAATACCACTTCAAGCTCTTTCTTGCGGCCGACCGCCTCGAACAGCTGGCAGTAGCCGTCAAGGAAGCGACCAAAGCGAAGGCGATTGCTTTCGTCGAAGAACATCTCGAAGAAGACAAACTCACCTACAACTTCTTTGGCGAGAAGGTCACGTACAAAATCAGCCGTGAATACGAGTATCCGCCGGACAAACTGCTCACCACGCTGACGACCAAACTCGAATTGCTCGACGAAGAAATCAAGCCACTCACCTCGGAGAAGAAAGGCATTGAAGCGTCCATCAAGGAACGCCAGAAGCAACTCCAGGAAAACCTCGAACCAGTATCTTACACAACAACCCTCTCAATCGCTAAAAAATGAGCAACACCCTTCAACTCGGCCCTAATGGGGGCTTTGGTATTCTCGCAAAACTGAACGCTGTATCGGCCGGTATCTCTGGCTATGTGCAGAAAGACAAAAAGAACAAGGACCAGGGTTACACCTTCGTTTCGGAAGCCGGTTACATCGCCGTCATCCGCCCGCTTCTTGTCGAGAACAACGTGGTTATGATGCCTGTCGGTGTCAAGGACTGCAACATGGTACTCAAACAAAAGCCGGCCGCCGACAACAAAGAGCTGCTCACTACGTCGATGCTCGTTGAGCACATCACGGTGCAGATCGGTTTCTTTGACACGCAAGACGGCTCATGTGTTATCGCTGAAGTACGCGCCTCTGGTTCCGACCAGAACGACAAGGCCGCCTACAAGGCAATGACCGGCGCCATGAAGTATGCAATGGCAAAGACGTTCAACCTCGCTTCGGGCGACGATGCAGAGGACGACCGCTTCTCTGAGCCGGACGCTTATGAACCGCCCGCTTCCAAGACATTCAGCAAACCCGGTACCGACAAAGGAGCCGAAGTCGTCGCACCTAAAAAGGTCGTGAAGACAGAAGAAGAGGAAGCGCCCGCACCGAAAGCGCCGAAGAAAGCTGCTGCACCAAAGCCGGCAGCGAAAGAAGAAGAGGAAGAAGAAGCCCCGGCCCCTGCACCAAAAGCCAGCAAGAAAGCCGGCCCGTTCAATGGTGAAATCGTTGCAGATGTCGACCTCGATGCTGTCTACGCGCAGATCGTTGCCGCTGAGACACACGATGCCGTAAGCGAAGTCGTCAACAACGCGCTCAAGAAAGTTGAGCCGATGAAACGCGGCTTGGTGAATCGCCGGCTCAAACCCCACATCGAAGAAAAGGTCCTGTCGCTCTCTGGCGCTGCCTAACCTTTGAGTTGCTTCATCATATCAGCAATGCCACCCTTATACTGCCCTGCATCAATGTAGAGGTTGTTCTGGGTGGTCGGCGCTGATGCTTTATCCTCATAACCTTCAGCTTTAAGGGAGCGCAATACCTGACCTCGTATTTTCGAGTTGGTGAGCGCTTCCGTAAAGTGTATTGATTGCAACCCTTCTGTGTAAATACTCTTGATGATGCTTTCAACATCAGCAAAACCCGGCTCTGATATGCGCCACTCTTTTACTTGGTGCGGTGTGCATCCAGTAAGAACGGCGGCCAGGGTGACTTGCATGTTGCTGTTGTACCAGCGCTCAAGGTATGCTTGGCAGATCGGTCTGAGATCAAGAAACCCCGGCACTGCGGTGATGTCAAAATCCTCGCCTCCGGGTAAACGATGAACAATCGAGTCGCCCGACACAATAACGACGGTCGATTCGTGATCACCATTAGAAAGTTTATCTATGTCTGACATAAAAATAAAGAAAGTGTTTGGGCTCTATCTTGGTAAGTTCACCACGAAAGAAGCCGCAGTTGAGTATGTGAATGGGCTGGTCAAAAGATACGCATTCCAAAAAGAAATCGGTAAACCGGTCACAACGACCTTTCTCTGCAAAGAGGCTGCCGAAAACGACCGGGTAAAAATTACCCCGAACAAGCTCAAAATGGTGCTCAAAGACGAAGGCATCACACTCACAAACCAGCTTCATCGTGACTACAAAAAGCGCGAGCCGATGAAAGATATGCTGCTCAGATTGCCGGTTGATTTGTTCAATCAGTTGAGCAAATACAACAACAAAACTGCACTTGTGCGGACAGCTATCCGGCTGATGTTCAACAACAATATCCCGGATGCCGTGCTTACCCGCTTCGGTAAAACAGCAGTTCTGTTCATGCAGAGCAGTAAAGGCGCTGTCTCAGCGATGCCTATGCGCCCGCTTCCCCGGGAATACGACGCGCTCATCAAAGCGATGGTCGCCGAAGCCAACCAAAACAAAACCGGCCTGACTGGTGTTATTGACTACGCCAAGCGCAGCAAGATACCTTACTGGGGCGGGGAATGAAAAATATCGTCTGCATACGTGAGAAAATCACCGCGACAGCCATTATCTTGGATGCCCTGGTCAATCCGCAGCACGAAAACGAGACTGTCATTATCTGGCAGATAGACAGCGGGCCGTACAAAAGGCATAAGATATTCGACCGATTCTATAAGACACCGATAGGCCGGCGCCGGTTTCAGGCGATGCTCGACGGTATCAACTACAAAATGGATTGGTCAGACGGCATCGATCTTCAGCGGCTTGTCAAAAAACGCGCTGAAATCCTCATTGACTATACCTTCAGCGAGACACGCCGGGGCTACATAAACATCATCGGTGCCTATAAGATCACCGACAAGATGCCCGAGTTCGACCCGTTCAAGCCGGTCAGTGAAGAGAAGTTCTACCACACCTACAACCCGAAGAAATTACCAATCAAATGACACGCGAAGAACACAAAAAATACTTTCGTATTGCTGTCGGGCTCATGCAACGTGACGGCCTTGACTTCTGGGAGCTTGCTGAAGCCGCCGCGTGGGGTGTCCATTCACATGGCGGAGACCTCGACATATCAACGGCCATTGAGTTGTCACATGAGCTTGAAGTACAACCGGCAAAACGCACCAGGGCCGATCGAATGGTCTTTTGGAGTTGGATTATCCGGCGCATTGACGGGGAGCTGCACTTGAACACTTGGGAGCGTTTGACCATTGAACAACATCCGGCATTGAGCAGTAGTCAATTTTTGCGCGACGAAAACGTCCGGCTTCTCGATTTGCGTAGCTGGGCTGAACACCGATTTAAACTTGCATTGGAGGGCAGATGGTAAACCAGGAACCCATTAAGATCGCCGAGTACCAAAAGATTCGGGCCCGGCGCAAATGGCACTACCAGCGCAAAACGCCGAAGTATCACCTGGAGTACCAGAAACAAGACGGCTCGACCCATGAGACCAAGATACTCGGCAAGTCATCAACGCTGACCACCTTGACAGAGATCATTCTCTTTACAGACGTCACGAAAGTAACAATTCACATCCACAGACCACCACGAATAGAACATGTCTAAAATTTCTGCAACAATCGTCGGGCACGGTGTCAATATCGAAACCGGCATGAACATCTACACTTTTGAGCTTGTATTCCCGCGCTTCATCCTGTCGGAGATGAACACACACCGGGCATTCAGTCGCAACTCGGCCAGCAGCCGGGCCATACCGTTCAAAAAGATGGTAGAAGTTGTCGATAAAAACCCGTTCATCCCGGTCGCGTGGCAGAAAGAGCACAAGGGTATGCAGGGGACTGAGTATCATACTGACGAAAATTTGATTCGATTTTATGAATCAGAATGGATTAAGGCAAAAGACTGCGCTGTTGCAGTGGCACAGACATTATCAGAAAAGTATGTCCCTGAATTTGATGATGAATGGTATCCATGTTATGATGAAGAGCGCGGCGCCGGTGTCACCAAACAGCTCTGCAACCGACTCCTTGAGCCCTTTATGTGGCACAAAGTAATCGTCACGACGACGCAGCCCGGTCTCGACAACTTTATCCAACAACGCTGCCCGTTATACGAAATCGAGGGGTGGCGTTTTTATTCGAGGGCCCAGGCTTATGATTGGTTCTACATTGCAAACCGCCGCGAAAATTTCATACTCCCAAACAGATTCGATGACCTTGGCTGGCTAAAGCTGTCCAAGTCCGGCGCGGAAATACACATGCAGTTGCTTGCCGAAGCTGTGGTCGAACAAGTGGCGGTCATTGGAGACTACCAAGAAACCCAGCGACTTGCGCACGGCGATTGGTACTACCCCTACAAAAACAAGGTCGACCAACTTGCGCTGGACGCAAAAATCTACGACAGAGACGAGAAGCTGAAGATCGCTATTGCGATGTGCGCCCATGTTTCCTACACGACTGTCGGGGAAGAACGTCGTAAGACTGGTACGGAGTGGCTGGAGATTTACAAAAAGTTGGCGTCCTCAAAACCTCTTCACGCAAGCCCTATGGAGCACGTCGCCTACGCAGCAGACGACCTGAACAAACAGGTGCGTAACCTTAAAGATTTCGTGCAGTGGCGCACGATATTGGAGCTTCTATGATGTATATGCAATTACCGGACAAATGGACGTGGGAAGATTTATGCCGAGCAAAATCAGAACTATATGTCGGGTCTTACATACTACATGTATCCGATTTTGAAAAAGTCGGCCCCGCCCATTATTTCTTTTTGTCCAGATTCAATAATTGGGACACCTTTGTTGTTGATTACTATTTTTGGTTTGAGTTTGCTGGTCAAAAAACATTTAGTATGTTTAACATCTTGTATTCTGCGTATGGCCCCGGTAATGTCCCCAAAAATGTACCGATGTTACAAATGGAGAAGATGTTCCCACAGTGTTTTACACCGAACTTCAATCTAAATCCCGGTAATCCCGACCATACTTGGCGACAATTCTATCAGCCACCTAAAGGCGTACTACTTACTCTTTGGAAAGAAATGCCAGAAAAACAGGTAGTCTTCGATGATTCTAAACAGATAAGGTTGGAGCTATGACACCAAAAGAAGAGTACAAATATCTTTCAGACTATCAGTTCAGTCTGGCCGCCGGCGCTATGTTTTATTCCCAAATAACAGGAAAACCTATGAATTACCCACAACTTGTACCGGCACATCAATTCGTGATCGACTTTGTCACTGATAACGTAGATACGATAGAGGTGCAAAATCTTCAAGAAGAACTCAACGCCGGCACTAAAGTTTACTTTACTTCCACCAAAAAAGACGGTGTCGAATACGACGTCTTCTATAAACGTCGCATAGAAGAATGAAAGCCCGTGACTACCAACAACAAATCATCAACGATACCTTCTCCAACATAGATGAAGGCATCCGGTCGATGGTCATCAACGTCTTTACCGGCGGCGGTAAGACAGCGATGGCCGCGATGATCACCCGCGAATGGCGGCGCAAGTACGGCGGTCAGGTGTTATTCCTGGTCGACCAGATCGAGCTGGCGTTCCAGGCGGCTGAAGAGTTCGCAGAATTTGACCCTACGCTGCGTATCGGTATCGAGATGAACTCACACCATGCCAACCACAATGACGACATTGTAATCGCTTGCGTGGCCACGCTCGGTAAAGGGTCCGGCGGCCGTATCGGTAAGTTCACAGCAGAAGACTTCACCCTGATTATCTGTGACGAAGCCCACAAGTCGATCGCCCCTATCTGGCGCAAAGTGCTCGCATACTTTGAGGTCGACCGCACCAACTTCAACGAGAAGAAATGCCTCATCGGTTTTACCGCGACTGTGCAGCGTTCGGACAAGAAACCGCTCGGTATGTTGTACGACGATGTTGTGGGCGGGCTCGACATCCGATGGGCTGTGATGAACGGCTGGGCTACGGACATCGAGATTTACCAGATTCAGACGAACATCGACCTGAGTAATATCTCGCGCAATAAAGAGACTGGGGAGTTCAATCAGCTTGAATTGGACCGCGCCGTCAACACTGCCAACCGTAACGCACAAATCTTCAAAGCCTACAAAGAAATCAGCGACGGCGAACTCGCGGTGATCTACTGCACGTCGGTCGACCACGCCTATGAGGTCGAGAAGATATTCAACGACAACGGTGTGCCGGCCTTCTGTATCGAAGCATGCACAGACAAAGAAGAACGTAAGGCAGCGATCAAGAAGTTCAAGGAACATGAAATACTTGTTCTGACCAACTACATGACGTTGACCACCGGCTTCAACTCCAAAGAAGTCACCACCGGTATCCTGGCCAGACCTATCGGTAGTCAGACCACCTACATTCAGGCGCTCGGTCGGTTCGTCCGGCCCAGTGAGTTTGCTATGGTTGACATGATGCCGAATAAAGAAGCGCGTGTCAAGGCAATCAAAACCTCTGTCAAACCACTCGCCAAGATCATCGACTTCATGGACGTTACCGAGAACAACTCGGTCGTGTCTCTGCCATCGCTGTTCGGTCTGAACAATAAACTTCAGGTCGGAGAGAAGAAGGCATTCTTCAAAGAAGTCCTGGAGCCGCTCGAAGAACTCCAGGAAACAATGGGTGTCGACATCAAGCATATTGTTGACCCGAAGGATGTGGAAATCTACATCAAGCGGAAAACAATGGCAATGAAGATGCTGCGGCCGACCGACCACCTCCGGGGCTTATCGAAGTCCAAGTGGTATGAGCTGCGCGAAGACTGTTTCCAGATGAATTTAGCCAAGGCTAAAATGGTCATCCGGGTTGAACAGAATGACGTCGGCAAATGGGAAGTGCATGCACATGATCTGCGCGACAACGTAAACCGGTTATTGAATCGCTTTGCTTCACTTTCCGGCGCGATCAAGCTCGCAGACGACTATGCGGCCGAGGTTGGTAAAGATGATTTGAAATTTGCCAATATCGACGCATCATGGCGGGAGAATGGGCTCACCGAAAAACACTGGGACTTCTTTGTCAAAGTGTTCAAATGGCAGCTTCAGCCCATCGACTACCAAGACAAATACCCGGACACGGGCAAACCGAAACTGTACCTGAAGAAAGGTGGCGAACTCGTTACTCGCGGGATGGCTATCGACATGATGGAGCAGAAACAAACCAACACCAAACTTAAAGCACTACAAAAGAAAGAACAGAAAGCGAATGACAAGGCCAAAGCTATGTCTGATAACGGAGGACTTGGCAAACCTGGCCCTAAGAAACCAGGTAAACTACCTTCTAAACAGAAAACCTGATGTCGCGGCAGACATAAAAACCCGACTCAGGCGCGGAATTAAATACGACATTATGTTCGAAGACGACGACCAGTTGTCCAAATCGATTGACAACCCCGACCATCTTTTTTTGGTCGACATCACAGAAAAATACAACATCATTTTATGAGTATCACTGGTTCATACCTCTCCTTCATCAAGGTGGCGGAAGAGTTCGAGTTCATTGAGGGCGCCAAAGCCCTCAACATTACTATCCCGGAGCTATGTCAGGTCATTGTTGACTGCTGGGATAAGGCCAAAGGTCAGCTGGTCGACAAGCGCTGGCGGGTCGACACCGAATACCGGCACCGCTGGTACATCGAAGCTGTTAAGGGCAGTAAGTACAAGCGCGGCGACACCCAAGCTGTTTACACGGCCGACCTCCTTGATTTCAAATCGAAATTCTACATGGGCTTCGACAACGTGCGCGATTCCCACATGTCGACATTCATGCACGATAAACACTGGCACGACCACACACAAAGCACTGGTTCTCCGTCGCACCAGAGTATCAACACCATGTACCACTTCATGCCGCTGCTCTGGATTGAGCTGGACCGGGAGACACATGAGAAAGCCTGTGCCGACGCTCTTCAGATTGTCAGCGGGCTCCCCAAAGATCAGTATGAGATTTTCTGGTCAGGCAATAAGTCACCGCACATCGCTGTCAACGCCGCACTATTCGGTTTCCCGGTCAATTTAGGCAAGTATCTCGCCGGTAAAGGCCGGCATGCCTACAACCTGGCCTCGAAAATCTGCGGCGATGTCCGGCACCGCAATGGTGTTGCAGACACATACGAGATGACCAAAGAAGAAATCATCGAAAAAATGTCAGCATTAGGCATAACAGACTT
>JACCDX011014848.1_pt1 | contig 11336 bp, 11 predicted proteins | sample 7449681 | NCBI WGS metagenome assembly JACCDX01 (sample SAMN15323450, study PRJNA562643) | freshwater metagenome | isolation source: river surface water | place: USA:Blue River Watershed | collected 2017-08-18 | reverse complement strand
TCTCGTCACAAAAGCTCCGCACCTCGGCGCGGAAGGCCTCGGCCGCCAGGAACGGGTCGGTCATGCGGCGTCCTCAGTTCGGTTGCACGCCGGCGGCGGCGGCCAGTTCGGCGTTGAGCCGGAAGTCCTGCACCAGGAAGCGGTTGAACTCGTCGACGCCCATGGGCATGTCGTCCATCACCAGGGTCTTGTAACGCTCCTTGAGCTCCGGCGAGGCCATGGCGCGCGTCACCTCGGCGTGCATGCGGTCGACGATGGCGCGCGGCGTGCGGGCCGGGGCGAACATCCCGATCCACACCTCGTAGGCCGAGTTCTGGAAGCCGGCCTCTGTGCTGGTCGGCACATTGGGCAGGGCCGGGAAGCGGCGTGCGCTGCTCACGGCCAGGGGCACCAGCTTGCCGCTGGTGATGTGGGGCACGGCCAGGCCGATGGGGCTGAAGTAGTAGTCCACCCGGCCGGTCATCACCTCGGTGATGGCCTCGTTGGTGCCCTTGGTGGGAATGTGCGTGGCCTCGAAGCCGCCGGCGATGCGAATGCGCTCGGCACCCAGGTGGGTGACGCCACCGGCGCCGGCCGAGGCGTAGTTGACCTTGCCGGGGTTGGCCTTGGCGTAGCGCACGAAGTCCTGCAGGCTGCGCACGCCCTTGTCGGTCGAGGTCACCATGACCATGGGAACCGAGGCCAGGGGCGAAATGCCGATGAAGTCCTTCTGCGCGTCGTAGGGCAGGCTCTTGTAGGTGGCCGGGGCGACGGTGTGCGAATTGGAGTGGATCAGGAAGGTATAGCCGTCGGCGTCGGCGCGGGCCACAGCGCCGGCGCCGATGGTGCCGCCCGCCCCGGGCCGGTTGTCGATGACGATGGGCTGGCCCACCTGGCGCGAGACCTGCTCCATCACCGTGCGCGCGACGATGTCGGTCGCGGCCCCAGCGGCAAAGGGCACCACCACCTTGATCGGCTTGTTCGGCCAGGCGCCCTGCGCCGCCGCCAGCAGGGGCAGCAGGGTGAAGGCGCCTGCGATCGCTTTCTTGAGAATCCGGTTCATCGCGTGTCTCCTGTGTTGTCGTGGGGGTGAAGGTCTCAGGCCGCAAAGGGCTCGTGGGTCGGATCGGACTGCGGTGGCGGCCAGGCGGGGTCGCGGCGGCGGGTGCCATAGGCACGGTAGACGGTGATGGCGGTCCACATGAGGAGTTCGTCCAGGCGCGCGAAGCCAGCGGCGTAGCGGGTGAACTGGCCGGTCAGGTGCATCACGCTCAGGATCTGCAGGGTGATGCCTTCGGGCGGGCTGTCCTTGGCCAGCTCGCCCGAGGCGATAGCGGCGTCAACGGCAAAGCGAACATCCGTCTCCAGACGCTTCAAGGTGCTGCGGATCAGGGCCTTCATCTCCGGCGTGAGGGCGTCGGCGTCCATCGAGAACCGCGACAGCAGGCCCCAGGGGCGGCCGCCCTTGCCGTCGGGGTTGAAGCGCAGGTAGGAGGTGTAGATCCAGTTGCGCATCCGCACCAGCTTGTCGGCCAGCGTGCCCTCACCGCGCCAGATCCGCTGCGTCACCTCTGTCGTTCCCGTCGCCACCCGGCGCAGCACGGCCTCGGCCAGCGCCGGCTTGGTGCGGTAGTAGTAGTGGACGTTGGAGTGGGTGATGCCCAGGGCCTTGGCGATCGCCAGGTAGCTCACGCCGTGATAACCGTCGCGGATGAACAGCTCGGTGGCCACGCGCTCTATGCGCTCGGCCAGGTCGCCGGTGGCGGCCTCGGCAGCGCGGCTCACGCCACCCGCTCCCACTGCACCACCTGCGCGGCGCGGGCGCGGCCGGCGGGGTCGGGCACCGTCGCCAGCTGCAGGACGTTGGGCTCGGGGAAGGAGACTTGGCGCACCAGCTCGCGCCCTTCCCAATTGGGGATCCAGCAGGTGTCGACCTCGTGGATCACGCGTTCGCCCTCGACCCGGTAGCGGCCGCCGTAGGCCACCAGGCGGTCCAGGCACTCGGCCTTCTGCGGCGCGGGCACCGCCGCCCACTCGCCACGCAGGCGCGGGCGGTCGGGGGAGCCGATCACCACCTGCATCACGCCCTGCGGCCAGTAGCTGATGTAGCCATGCGCGCCCTCGGCCAGGGCCGATCGCCATTGGCCATCGGGCTGCTGCTCGAGATAGGAACGAAGGCGCCAGATGCCGTGCAGGGCGTGGGCGGGAGAAGTCATGGGGATGTCCTCGATATTCAGATGACGCCGTCGCGTGCCAGGTCCTGCAGGGCCTCGGCGCCCAGCCCGAGCCACTGGCCGTAGACCTCGGCGTTGTCGCGGCCGGTCTCGCCGCTCGGTTCGATATCCGGCAGCGGCGCGCTGCCAAAACGCAGGGGCGACCGCGGCAGGGGCATGCGGCCGTACAGCGGGTGCTCCACCCACTCAAGGGCGCCGCGTTCGCGCAGGTGCTCGTCGTTCACCACCTCGCCGATGTCGCGCACCGGGGCGCAGGTGACGCCGGCGTCGATCAGCGTGCGGAAGGCCTCGTCGCGGCTGCGCGCCCGGGTGAAGGACTCGACGATCTCGTCGACCTCGGCCATTCGGGCCACGCGGGCCTTGAGCGTGTCGTAGCGAGGGTCGCCCACCAGCTCGGGGCGGCCGATGGCCACCAGCAGCCGCCGCCACTGGTCGTCGCTCGAGGCCACGATGGCGATGTGGCCGTCCTGCGCCGGGTAGGCGTTGTACGGAGACTCGGCCATGCCGCCATGGCGGTTGCCGGTGCGGGCGGCGATACGCCCCTGGCTGGCGTAGTAGAGGCCGAGGTTGGACGCCAGCGAGGCGTACACCGACTCCATCATCGAGACCTCCACCGCCTGGCCGAGGCCGGTGCGCTCACGCTCGAACAAGGCGGTGGTGATGGCCGCATACAAGTGCACACCGCCCATGAAGTCGGCCACCGCCGGACCCACCTTGACCGGCGGCCGGTCCTCAAAGCCGTTGATGCTCATGAGGCCCGACATCGCCTGCACCGCGATGTCCATCGCGGGGTAGGCCTTCATCGGGCCGCTGCGGCCATAGCCGGAGCCCGAGGCATAGACCAGCCCGGGGTGCCGCACGCGCAGATCCTCGTAGCCCAGGCCCAGGCGCTCCATGGCGCCGACCGAGAAGTTCTCGACCAGCACATCGGCCCGGTCCACCATGCGCAGGAACAGGTCCTTGCCGGCCGCCGTCTTCAAATTGAGCGTGACGAACTGCTTGTTCGAGTTGAGCATGGCAAAGGGCACCGCCGCTCCGCCCACCGCGGCCCGGCGCCGCAGGTTCTCGCCGCCCACGGGCTCGACCTTGATCACCCGCGCGCCCGCCATCGCCATCAGGAAGGTGGCGTAGGGGCCGTTGTAGATCTGGCCGAGGTCGACGACGGTCACGCCCGCCAGCGGGCCTGCGCCAGGGCGCGGCGCCTGCGGAGTGCGGGTGCCGTCCATCTCAGGCCACTCCGCCGCCCGAGAGCAGCTCGCGCGCGATGACCATGCGCTGGATCTCAGAGGGGCCTTCGCCCACGCGCCGGATCCGCAGCTCACGGTACCAGCGCTCCAGCGGCATCTCGTGCGTCATGCCCATGGCGCCCAGCACCTGCATGCAGCGGTCCACCACCCGGCCCGCGGCCTCGGTGGCAAACAGCTTGGCGACCGAGGCGTCGATCTTGATGTCCTTGCCCAGGTCGCCATTCCAGGCGGCCTGATAGACCAGCAGGCGCGCGGCGCGCAGGTCGACCTCGGAGTCGGCCAGCATCCACTGGATGGCCTGGCGCTCGGACAGCAGCTGGCCGAAGGTCTTGCGCTGGCGCGCCCAGTCGACGGCGATCTCGAGCGCGCGCTGGGCCACGCCGATGCTGGCGGCGGCATAGGGCACGCGGGCATGTACCAGCCACTCGTTGGCGAGCGCGAAGCCCTGCCCCTCCTCCCCTAGCCGATCCTCGACCGGAATCTCGTAATTGTCGAAATGCACTTCATAGGGCTGGTGCGAGCGCATCAGCCCGATACGATTGAGCGTGATGCCCTTGCGCTTGGGGTCGATCACGAAGGCGGTGATGCCCCCGCGCTCGCCCGCGGCGCCGGTGCGGGCATAGAGCACGCCCCATTGCGCCTTGTCGATGTAGGAGATCCACATCTTCGAGCCGTTGACGATGTAGCGGTCGCCCACGCGCTCGGCGCGGGTCTGGATGGCACGCGCCGGATCGGAGCCGCCGCCGGGCTCGCTGATGGCGACGAAGGTGGTCTGGCCCTGGGCGATGGCGGCGGCGCCGTACTTCTCGATCTGGGCCGGCGTGCCGCGGAAGATGACCTTGGGCGGGTCTTGGCCGAAGGCGCCGGCGGCCGGGAAGTACAGGCCCATACGGCACTTGGCGGCCTCCTCCGCCACCACCGCCTGCCCCAGCAGGCCGAGGCCGGCGCCGCCGTGTTCCGCGGGGGACTGCAGGCACCACAGGCCCATGCCGCGGGCCTGTGCCTGGAGCCGGGCAGCCACCTCGGGCGGGAGCTCGTTGGCGTCGTGGGGAACCTTCTCCTCCTCGGGCCGCACTTCGTTGTCCATGAAGCGGAGCACCGTGTCGCGAAGCAGGGCGAATTCCTCGGGAAGCTCCCAGCTTCCGGTGATGTTGTCCATCGTGGTCCTGTCTGGCGTGGCGGAGGTGCCGCCAGCGGCACCTCTCGGGTCTCGATGAACCGCATCCTAGATTTTTTTAGACATTCATGTCAAACAGGAATGTCTAGGGTGAAACCCGCGTCCGCTCACCAGCCTTGCTTGAGGATGGTCACGCCGCAGTGCCCCCAGGCCCCATAGACCTGCGCCAGGCCGACGCGGGCGCCCTCGACCTGGCGCGGACCCGCCTGCCCCCGCAGCTGGTGCACCAGCTCGTAGATCTGCCCATAGTGCGAGGCTCCCAGGGGCTCGCCCTTGGCCTGCAGGCCGCCGCTCGGGTTGACCGGCAGCCGCCCGCCGATCTCGAACGCGCCTTCGTCGACCATGCGTCCGCCCTCGCCGCGGGCGCAGAAGCCCAGCTCCTCGCAGTTCTCGATCTCGGAGAAGGCGTCGGTGTCCTGCACCTCCGCCAGGTCCAGGTCCTGCGGGCCCAGGCCGGCGTGCTCGTAGGCCTCGGCCGAGGTCATGGCATACACGCTCGGGTGGCCGGCGTCGGTGGCGCAGAAGGCGCTGGCATTGAGCAGCGGGTAGCGCGAGACGGTATGCACGCAGGCAGCAATCTCCACCGGCCGTGTGGTGTAGCGGTGGGCCACCCGCTCGCTGCAGACGATGGCCGCCGCCGCGCCATCGTCGGGCGAGCAGAGCATGTACAGGCGCAGCGGATCGGTGACCATGGGCGAGGCGAGGATCTGCTCGATCGTCATCTCGGCCTGGAACAGCGCCTTGGGGTTGCGCGCGCCATTGCGCTTGGCCTTGGCAGCCACCTTGGCCAGGTGCAGCTCGGTGGTGCCGTGCTCGTACATGTGGCGCTGCGCGTTGAGCGCCCAGTACTGCGGGTTCTGCGTCAGGCCCAGGTCGCACTGCCAGGGCTCGTAGAGGATGTCCGGCGGCATGAAGCCCTTACCCACCTTCTCGACACCGAAGGCCAGGGCCACGTCGACCTGGCCGGACTCCACCATCAGCACCGCCTGGCGAAGGCCTGCGACCGCGGCGCCGCAGGCGCCCTCCATGTCGGGGCAGCTGATGCCGGTGCGGCCCATCACCTCCATCACCCGCGCGCCGGTGGCCGAGGGCAGGTAGACGCGCGAGCAGAAGGCCTGCTGGATGGCTCGGAAGTCCATGCCCGCGTCGCGCAGGGCCTCATCGATCGCGTCGGCGGCCAGGTGGGTGAAGTGGGTGTCGGGGTGGCGGCCAAAGCGGGTCATGCCGACGCCGACGATCATCGCGCGGCTCATGACGGCTCCCCCACCGGCACGAAGCGGTAAGTGACCACCTCCCGCCCCTGGGCGTCGACATGGCCCACCGTGCAAGACAGCCGCACCGGCAGGCCGATGCGCATCGCCTCGGGCGCGCAGGCGACCGGCGCCAGCACCCGCGGGCCGCGCCCGGCGAGATCCACCCAGGCCACCGGCCGCGGGGTCCATTCGCCCGACAAGGCATGCGGCTTGGGCGGTGCGTAGCGCTGAACGGTGTAGGTGTGCACGGTGCCCTCGGGCGCGAACACTTCCTCGGCCAGCTGCGGACTCGAGCAGTTCTCGCAACGGCGACGCACGCCCCACAGGGCGATGCCGCACTCCGCGCAGCGGCTGCCCGCGAGGCACAGGCCGGGCAGGTCCGCAAGGTCGCCCGCGAGGAAGCCGTCCTTGAACGGCACGCGCGTGTCCGACGGGCCCGCGTGGATGGCGCAGCCGGGGCGTGGGGGGGTCTGGCTCATGTCTCCTCCTGGCGGGCCACGGCCGCCGATCGCCTGCGAGGGTACGGGCGCGAGAGCGGGTGCGTCAACGCGGGTCGGCGGCTGTGGCTGTCCGAGCGATCACCCAGGCGACAGCGGCACCGATGCGCTTATGAGCGCCCATCGCCAATGACGATCGGCCGGCAGGTGGGGCCCACCTATCATCATCCGGACCATGCCAAGCCTCGACCAACAGGCCCTCAACATCGCCGACCTGCGCGCGATGGCGCGCAGCCGCCTGCCACGCGGGGTCTTCGACTTCATCGAGCGCGGGTCGGAGGACGACAAGGCCGTGGCCCACAACCGCAGCGCCTTCGACCACTACCGTCTGCGCCCGCAGGTGCTGCAGGACGTGTCGCACCGCTCGCTGGCCAGCACCCTGCTTGGCGGTCCTTCGGCCCTGCCCTTCGCCATGGCGCCCACCGGCGCCGCCGGCCTGGTCTGGCATGACGGCGAGGTGGCCCTGGCCCGCGCCGCCGCCAAGGCCGGCATTCCGTTCACGCTCTCCACCGTCTCGCTCACGTCGATCGAGCGCATCGCGGCCGAGGCGCCGGGTCGCCTGTGGTTCCAGTTGTACATGTGGCCGGACCGCCAGATGTCCCACGACCTGGTGCGCCGCGCGCAGGCCGCCGGCTTCGAGACCCTGGTGGTGACGGTGGACACCGCCGTCGCCCCCAACCGAGAAGGCAATTTCCGCAACGGCTTCGTGCTGCCGTTCCGGGTCAACCGCCGCAACCTCCTCGACATCGCCAGCCACCCGCGCTGGCTGGCGACGGTGATCCTGCGCTACATGGCCACCACCGGCCTGCCGCGCTTCGAGAATTTCCCGCAGGCGCTGCAAGGCACCCTCACCCGTGCGCCCAAGGGCCGCAGCGGCCTGCCCAAGACCGACTCCCTCCGTTGGGACGACCTGCGTGACCTGCGCCGCATCTGGCAGGGGCCGCTGGTGGTCAAGGGCATCCTGCGTGCCGACGATGCACAGAAGGCTGCCGACCATGGCGCCGATGCGGTCGTGGTGTCCAACCACGGCGGGCGCAACCTGGACGAATCCATCCCCCCACTCTTCGCCCTGCCCGAGGTGGTGGACCGCGTCGGCCACCGGCTCGAGGTGCTGATGGACGGCGGCATCCAGCGTGGCAGCGACGTGGCCAAGGCGCTGGCCCTCGGCGCCAAGGGCCTGCTGGTGGGCCGCGCGCCGCTGTGGGGCGTGGCCGCCGCTGGCCAGGCCGGGGCCGAGCGCGCCCTTTCCATCCTGGCCGAGGAGACCCTGCGCGTGCTGGGCCAGCTCGGATGCAACCGGGTCGACGAACTGCGACCCGATCACCTGTGGGTCACCGCCACCCTGCCGCCCGCTCCGGATGCACCCGCCCACCTGCACGCGGTAGCCGCGGCGGCCACCACAAACCTGGCGCCACGGCACGCATCGCCAGCCCCCGGCGCCACCACACCCGCCTGACCCACCGACACGGAGCTTCCCCATGCCCCTGCAGACCCACCGAATCGGCACCACCTTTGCCGCCCGCGCCAGCGGCCTGGACCTGCGCCAGCCCCTGGCCGCCGCGGATGTCGAGGCCATCGAGCTGGCCCTGGCGCGCGAGGGCGTGCTGGTGTTCCCGGACATGCTGCTCAATGACGACCAGCAGCAGGCCTTCATCGAGCGCTTCGGCCCGCCTTCCGAGGTCAAGCTCGACGAACTCAAATCCGCCAAGACCGCGCACCCGCACTTCTTCGACGTCACCACCGTCGAAGACGACGGCAGCAAACTCGACCCGAACAGCGCCCGCGCCATGTACCTGCGCGCCAACCTGCTGTGGCACACCGACGGCTCGCAGGCGCAGCCGCCGATTCGCCTGACCGCGCTGTCGGCCCGCCAGCTGCCCGGCGACCCGCCCGACACCGAGTACGCAGACATGCGTGCCGCCTATGACGACCTCGATGCCGGCCTGAAGGCCCGCATCGACGGCATGAAGGTGGAACACAGCATCTTCTACTCGCGCTCGAAGATGGGCATGCGAATGGAGGACTTCACCGCCGAGGCCATGAAGCGGCGCCCGCCGGTGATCCACCCGCTGGTGCGCACCAATCCCCGCACCGGCCGCAAGGCGCTCTATCTCGCCAGCCACGCCTCCCAGGTGGTGGGCCTGCCACTGGAGGAAGGCCGCGCGCTGATCGAAGAACTCACCGCGCACGCCACGCAGGCCCGCTATGTCTATGCCCACAAGTGGCAGCCGGGCGACCTGGTGATGTGGGACGACACCTGGACCATGCACCGCGCGACGCCGTACGATGGCAACGAGCCGCGCGTGCTTCGCTGGTCGGGCGTGCGCGAGACTGCCGACGTCTGACGGCGCCGGGGCCCGCCACGCCCACGCCGTCGGATTGCACGCGGCCTGACCCTGCCTGGAGACACATGCCGATCACCCTTGAGACTCTGCTCGCGCAGCAGGCGCGCGACGTGCCCTTCGCCTGGACCGAGCGCGACACCATGCTGTATGCGCTGGCCACCGGCATGGGGCATGACCCCTTCGACGAGACCGAGCTGGACTACTGCTACGAGCGGCGCGGCACCCTGCGCGCCATGCCCTCGCAGGCGGTCACGCTGGCACGCCACAACCTGATCTACGAGATCGGCATGCAGGTGGAGAAGTTTCTGCACGCCGAGCAGCTGCTCACGCTGCACCAGCCGCTGCCGACGGCGGCCCGCATCCTGGCCGACCACCGCGTGACGAACGCCTTCGACAAGGGCCCCGGCCGCGGCCTCATGGTCGAGACCGAATCATGCATGCGCCTGGAAGACGGCACGCCGCTGTTCGACATCTACAACCTGTACTACTGCCGCGGCGACGGCGGCATGGGCAGCAGTGCTGGCCAGCAGCGCCCACCCTACCGCCTGCCCGAGCGGGCGCCGGACATCGTGCGCAGCACCCAGACCGAGCCGCGCCAGGCCCTGGTGTACCGGCTCACCGGCGACCGCAACGTGATCCACGGCGACCCGGCCATCGCCCGCGCCACAGGCTTCCCCGGCCCGATCCTGCACGGCTCCTGCACCCTGGCCATCGCCTGCCGCGAGCTGCTGGCAGGCGTCTGCGGCTACGACAATACGCGCGTGCGCACGCTCGGCACGCGCTTCACCTCGGTGGTCTACCCCGGCGACCGCATCGAGACCGACATCTGGGTCGATGGCGACCAAGTCTCCTTCCGCTGCCGGGTACCGGAGCGGGGCGTGGTGGTGCTGGACCAGGGACAGTGTCGGCTGGGTCCGGCTTGAGCGGCGAGGCGCCTCGCGCTCCTACGCGCCGACGCCGGGTTCGATCAATCAGCGCCGCCAGCGCGCCAGCCCGCGGGAGGTTCCGCCCGGCGCGGTATCGGCTGGCAGGTACTCGCACCCCACCCACCCGCGCCACGCGGGTGCGGCGCCCGGCGCAGACAGCGCATCGATGACCGCAAACACCGGCACCCAGTCGATCGAGCCGGTGCCCGGCTCGTGCCGGTCCGGCGCATCGGCGATCTGCAGGTGGCCAACGCGGCCGGTGGGCAGGTACTGGCGCAGCTTGCGGACCAGGTGGCTCTCATGCGCCTCGGCACCCGGGGCCTGCACCCCTTCGACCCCCTCAGCCATCTCGCAGTGGAACAGGTCCATCTGCACCTTCACCCCTGCTTCACCCAAGACCTGCACCAGGCGGTGCGCATGGTCCTGCCGCTGCAGGTGAAAGCCCGGCATGCTGCGCGGGTTGATCGGTTCGATCAGCAGATCGACGCCCAGGCCACGCGCTTCACCCGCCGCCCAGCGCAGGTTGGCCAGCAGGGTGGCGTCGGCCGCCTCGGGCGAGGTGGCCGCATCACGCAATCCGACCATGCAGTGGATGCGCGGGCAGGCCAGCGCCTCGGCGTAGGTGAGGGCGGCCCTCAGGCCCGCGCGAAACTCGGCCTCGCGCCCCGGCACGCTGGCGGTGCCGCGCGAGCCGGCAGCCCAGGCCTGCATGCACTGTGCCGCATCCTCGCCGCCCGGCGGGGTGTTGAACAACACCTGCTGCAAGCCCAGGTCCTGCAGGCGAGCGCGAAGCTCGGAGGCAGGAACCTCATAGGGAAACAGGTACTCGACGCCCTTGAACCCATCCCGGGCTGCAGCCTCGAAGCGGTCGAGGAACGGCAGGTCGGGATAGAGCAGGGACAGGTTGGCGGCGAAGCGGGGCATGTCGGCGCGACGGCATGAAGCCGGCGGGCGCTCGGGCCGGCGACATTGCCACGGCGGGCCAAGGCCCGCCGTCAAGGCATTTACTGCTTCTCGATGCGCGCGCGCGCGATCACATCGCCCCAGCGCTTGGTCTCGGCGGCCAGCCATTCCTGGGCCTGGGCCGAGGTGCCAGGCGCGGGCTCGATGTTCAGATCGACCAGCTTCTGCCGGGTGGGCGCATGGTTCAGGGCGGCCACCACCTCGCGGTTGAGGCGGTCGACCACGTCCTTGGGCGTGCGGGCAGGCACACCCAGCGCGTTCCAGGAGGAGGCCAGCAGGTTGGCGACACCGGCCTCGCGCGCGGTGGGCACCTGGGGCAGCGCCGGGCTGCGGCGGGTCCCGGTGATGGCCAGGGCCTTGAGCACGCCGCCCTTGATCTGCGGAAGCACCGGGCTCAGCACCTCGGCGGCGATGTCGACCTGGCCGCCACGCAGAGCGGTGATGACGGCCGGCGTGCCATTGAAAGGCACCACCTGGGCGTCAAGTCTGGCCGTGTTCTTGAACAGTTCGGCCGTCAGGTGCTGGGTGCTGCCGATGTTGATGCTTCCGATATTGAGCTTGCCAGGGTTGGCTTTGGCGTAGGCCAGCATCTCCTGCAGGCTGTTGAAGCGGGACTCGCCGCTGGTCACCAGCACCAGGTCGAAGGTGCCGAGCAACGAGATCATGGTGAAGTCCTTGGCCGGGTCGAAGGGCAGGGACTTGAACAGGCCCGCGC
>JACCDX010178645.1_pt1 | contig 11336 bp, 14 predicted proteins | sample 7449681 | NCBI WGS metagenome assembly JACCDX01 (sample SAMN15323450, study PRJNA562643) | freshwater metagenome | isolation source: river surface water | place: USA:Blue River Watershed | collected 2017-08-18 | reverse complement strand
TTGGCAATCTGTGCCTGCCATTTTTCCAACGCCAATGGCTCGCGAGTTCCATCGCGCTTTTCTACTGTTATTTGCTTCATTGTTACCTAATTTGTTGTTTTATTTGCTCTTGTGTCACGCTGTGCCGAGAGTTTAATACTCTCGGGCTGGTATTTACGATAGTATCCTGGTCCCAATTCAATATATATTTCTCTCTGTTGATCAGGACTAAATTGTCGCTACCCGCCTCTACAAGCACCGCATCCTGCAGGTCAGGGCGGTCCAGCAATGCTATAGTATACAGGATTCCCAGTCCTCTTGCAAGAGGACAGTACAAGTTGTCGCTCAATAATTGCCAGGGATCGGGCCAATCTGCTTGATCGTCCCAGTGCAAATGATATGCACGCCATGGTGTTTGAAACCACCAAGAGTTGATGGTAAGTAGAGCTGATTCGGGGTCAGCGAGTGCGGCCTGCTGCCGAAGTTGCATCCAGCTTGCAAGCCTTTCGTCAAAGGTTCTGGGCCACATTAACCGAGGTTAGATATAGAGTAATTAATTGTTCCGTCTGAACCGGTGCTGGAAGCTGTGTATGACACTCGCACGTTGGCGCCATCGGCTGCTGCTGTTAGCGTTACACCAGTTGCACCGTTTTCGTAATAGCTGTCAGCATAGGTAAATCCAGTACCAGTTGCAGCTTGTCCTTTTACTGCTGTGAGCGTACCTGTTCTGCGGTAGTCGCCGCGGCTGATTGTGTAGTCCATTTTGAAACTACTAACATAAGTACCTGCCACATAAGCCAAGTTAGCACTAGCATTGTCATTAATAATGTCTTGAATACCAGCAATACGTTGATATGTTCCAAGTCCTAGTTGGTTGGCCAGTGTTAGGTCTACGACGTTGTCTTGGTATAGCTGAACATTGTTTACGTTCATTCCCAATGCAATGCTGTTCAAACTATTGAGTTTGATTCTTGGATGTAGTGCATCAGAATATTGTGTGGTTCTAGCAAACATATCGCCAATACTGACGTTGTTGGTTGCGTCTAAGTCAATTACTGGAGTAATTGGATTATTGATACCGTTAAAGTGATTGCCAACATCATAAAATGTATTATATGCCGTGGCGTTTAAACTGACGTTTACAATACTAACACCTTCAGCATAGATGTTATCAAATTTGTTTTGAACAATGCGAACACCAGTTGGTCCGACCGCTGGCGCCACTGCATTGCCAAGGTATACTCCTTGATATAGTGTATCAAACGAACCGTTGCTGATAGTAACGCCCTCAATGGCCTCGTCAGTTTCAACTCCCCATACCATGTTAGAAAATCGGCAGCTATCCCATGTAATATTGCTTACAATATAACTACCAGCATTGAGAAATCGAATTCCAGAGGTATCATCTGTAGCAGTTGTCAACGTTGCTGTAGTGCCATTGCCTTCAACGCTTACGTTTGTAAATGTACAATCAGTAGCACCTTCGATTAGCGCACCACTAGTGGGAGTATTAGCAACAAACTTGATCCCAGACAACTCAACTGAACCAGGTGGTAATGCACCACCAGTGCCAATGTTTACACCTGTTTGTTGCAGACTGTCAGTGGTTCTGAACATATATTCAGGCAAAGATTCTGCTGCCCAGTACGAAGTTGAACCAATTGGTGTGCCAATTGGTACTGCCGCCACGCTTCGGTAATACGACCCGCTGTTTTGTACCAGTACTCCACTGGCATAAGCGACTGTATCTGTCCATGCTTGAACATTGAAACTTATGATTGTACTTTCTGCACCTTCGCCGTAGAGTTTACAGTAAGGAGGAATCAACAATGTGTCAGTGATGATATAAGTGCCAGCCGGGAAGAAAATACTGCGGCGGATGCTTGGGTTTAAATCTCTACAAAATATTTGATACAGCGCTCTGTTGATGTCAGCTGTGACATCGGTTATACCATCCCCTGTTGCACCAAAATCTGTAATAATTGCATAGCTGTCCAGTCGAGATTGAAGACTCTGACTTACTGGGGTACCTGTGGTTGCACCTGTCTGAACTGCGTAGCCTGCTGCTTCACCACGGTAAGTGTATTCAGTTGCATAACTTAAAATGTCAGAAAATTCAGTGAGTACTTCTGTATTTCCGATAACTGGTGCGCCGTCTTCCAACGTGCCGTTGCCAATGTATAGCTTACGCTCATCTATTGCCCAGCCTAGTTCTGCACCGGCTAGAGGTTGAGGTAAATCAATCGCTAAACCCTTGCGTTGGGTGATTCTTGAAATTTGTACAATTGCCACAGTGATAGTCCTTGGATTCTATCACATATTTAGCGTGTCAAATAGTATAGTTCCACACGTTTCATCCACTCGTCTGACCAGTATTTGAACTCGTCCCCTTCAATCACAAACTCTAAATATTGGGGTTTATCGTAGGTACCGTCGGGCAACAATTTAGGCTGCACGGCCATTAAAATGACGCCTTGATCGATATCTGTTCCGTGAGTTTCGTTGTGCGCGGCGGCATAAGCTGCAAGTTGAATAAAATAGTCGCTGATGTACTCTTTTTTCTTAACTTTGTTGCTTTGCTTGAAATCCATGATCGCAGGACGACCTTTCCACACGCCTAAACAGTCTGTTGTGCCTGCATAAAGACCCGAATAGTACACAGGAACTTCTGATCCCCAGAATTCAGTAATGTTAGGCAGTAGTCCTTGCAGAATAATTTCTGCTGCCATAAACCAACTAGGGTGAGCAAATGGGTTGCCAGGCAAAGGTTTTAGATCGCCGCTCATGACATAAGTCTCTAAATAAGCATGCATGCGGGTGCCACGATTGGCAGCTTCTGTGGTAATCTCTTGAGCACGTTTTTCGCCTACTGCTCGCTTCCAATTAGCCAAAGCCTCGCGTTGATCAGCTGGTTTTGTTTTGTCTAATATTGTTGTAACACTAGGAACTTTGCTGCCATCGGGCAAACAATAATGACGCTTGCCTTCGATTGTTGTTCTGTTAAGTGGAGTATAGTTAAATTTTGGAGTGTACACAGTTTCTTTCAAGTAAATTATGTAATTGTTTTTTGTATCGACTTATGTGTCGGGTCAATTCAGCTTCAGTTGGCAAAGCACCATTAATTTTTTTTTGAATAGGAGAAGCCTTGATTCTCTGACTTTTATTGGTAAGTTGTAGAAATTCTTCAACATGATTTTTTGCCTGTTGAAAAGTCATATACTTGTTTTTCCACGGTATTAATCTTTTATCTGTAGCAGTATCATCAGGGTCTTCATAATAACCATATTGCTGCATATTCAAACCAAAGGCACTTTGCCAGGTATGCGTGGCACTTTTTGCTATACCCAATGGATAAAAAGAATAGCTATCTGCATTGATTTCTCTCGATAATAATCTTTCCATAGTGCGATTTACACTGTCAAGGCTTTCTTCGGGTAATCCACAAATAAAACTGGTATGTATATGTAAATTTTCTTTGTAGGTTTCTTTAAGACTGTTGATCAATGCAACTGATCGATCAGGATCAAATCCTTTGCCAATAAGTAATCCTGTTTTTTTGTTCAAAGTTTCTATGCCAAAGAATATACTGCGTAATCCCATGCGATAAAGTTTATCAATAGTTTGTGGTCGTGTAGCCAACAAATCTAATCTGATGTACGCCCAAAATTTAAGTTCAAACGGAAGACTTTCGGCAATTGCTAGCATGGCGTCGATTTTTTCTTCAGTGTCATTGAATGTATCGTCAACAAACCGATAACAGGTCACTCCGTAGTTTTCATAGTTATGAATCAACTCGTTTCGAATATTGTCGTAGTTTTTAAGATAGTCTAATGCCTGTTTACCGTTTAATCTATAACTACAAAATTTACAAGAAAATATACATCCTCTAGAAATTTCCAATGGTAGTGTTTCGCCTCGTAATACTATATCGTCATCAGTCCATTTCATTGAACTGTTTGCAAAATCAAAATCTTTGGCCAAATCATCATCTATAATAACAACGCCTGACAAATTTTTTCTAGCTTTTTGTAAATCTACACCTGAAGATAAATGCCTAGCAAAATTAACTACACTTTGATCGCTGTATCCAACAAACACATAATCTATGTTTGGATTTGATACATTGTAATGTGTTCTAGTGCCACCTAATGCAAATTTAACCCTAGGATTCAACGACTTTACATAATTACATAGTTCTGTTTCTTCTTGTTGGGCCAAAGGAAATAAACCATGAGCATCTGACTCATTGACTACTTTAGCAGATCCTAGTGCTCCTATTGATCCAAAAAATGTATTGCTTACTCCCACAAATAAAGTGTTTGATCCAACTGTTTTAAATAAAATATCCTTGAGCTCTTGAATACTAAAGTGTTCAACATGATTAATTACTAAAGTAGAAAATCCTGCAGCCCTGAGTTCGTGTGCAATTTTGTATGCACCAAATGGTTTAGAAGTTGCTAGTAGCCCGCCAGTAAAAATTATTACGTTATATGTCATTTCAATCCTAAAGTATGTTCTTTGGTATATGTGATAGGATTTAAATTTTTAATCATGCGGCGTTGTAGGTCTACTATTTGTTCTAGAATATTCTGTTGTTCTTGTAAAAATTGCGCTGTGTAATCCAAGGGCGTCGGTGGAGGTAAATCAACTTTACTAGTGACTTCTGCACCGTCACGATCTATCATGCGTAGTCCATGCTTGCGAGCTAGATGTTGAATTTTTTGATTCTGTGAGATGCAATGCATGAATACACTGTGAATGCCGCGAGTCTTGCCCCAGTCAATCATGTGATTCATAATGTTGTCAGCAACACCCTTGCCTTGATGTTTGCTGTCAACACTTACAGCCAATTCCCAGTCGTTGCCTTCACGAGCTAAATGCCCAAATCCCACAATCTGGTCAGCAATTTCAGCTGTGAACAAGTGATGATCGTCAGCATTGTACAGTATTGTTAAAATAAACTGGTCAATGGCCTCATCCTTGATATTGTAGCAAAAACGAGTATAGCGATCTGCTTCTGACAAATTTTTAAGGTGTTGAGAATAATTGGCTAACACACCAACATCAGCATGTTGTATTTTCATATTCTAAAACTTTCGCCGCATCCACAGCGGTCACGTTCGTTGGGGTTGTTGAATTGAAATCCTTCATTGAGACCTTGGCGTACATAATCCACGATCATGCCTTGCAAATACACACAACTTTTTGGATCAATAAAAACTTTACACCCAGAACAATCAATACATTGGTCTTCTGGATGCGGGTTATCTACGTATTCTAACACATAAGCAAGTCCCGAACAACCTGTGGTTTTTACGCCTACCCGAATGCCCAGACCTTGACCACGGCGATTCAAAGTTTGTTGTATTTTCTTTGCGGCTGCATCAGTTAACGAGATCATGCTTTTTACGATAGTCCTCTACTGCGGCTTTTATCGCATCTTCAGCAAGAATAGAACAATGAATCTTGACAGGTGGCAAGGCGAGTTCTTCAGCAATCTCTGAATTTTTAAGAGCTGCGGCTTCGTCAAGCGTTCGTCCTTTAACCCACTCGGTAACAAGAGAGGATGAGGCAATCGCACTGCCGCAGCCGTACGTTTTGAACCTTGCGTCTGTGATAATTCCATCTTCGACCTTTATTTGAAGTTTCATTACGTCACCGCAAGCAGGTGCTCCCACCATGCCTGTACCTACGTCAGGATCATTCTTTTCAAACGAGCCTACGTTGCGTGGATTTTCATAATGATCAACAACTTTTTCTGAGTATGCCATAGATACATTCCTTACATGATTGTAAGCTATTTACGCCAGATTGTCAAAGGTTTTGATTAGATGCCGCGGTCTTTACTGGCGGCTTTTTTGGCAGCGGCTGCTACAATATCTTGTGCTTTGTTCACAGGCATTGCTATGTTTGGTTCGCCTGCGCCTTTGAATACCAAAACTCCAGTATTTGGATCCATGGGTTCCAGCAAGTTACTCAACGGAGGTTGAGATACAATGTCAGCTAAATTTATTGGATTGATGTCAATGTCTAAATCTTGTGCCAATTTGATGAACGCATCTTGGCTGATTTCTTTTTTGGCATTTTCATCAGTGGAGCGACCTGCAAGAAACTGCACCAGGCCTGACAGTTGATCTGGATCAGGCGTTGGTGCAGGAGCTCCTATTGAAGTGTCAACTTCAAATATTTTCATTATCGCTTGGCTCTGCCCAATGCACCAGCGGCAGGTTCCATGCCAGGCTCTTCTATGTCTGGAGCGGCAAGGTCGGCGCCCATTTCAGCACCCATGTCGCCTGCGGCGGCCATGTCAGCACCAGCGGCACCCATAGCGTCTGCACCAGCGGCAATATCAGCGCCCATGGCTCCAGCGGCAGCAGCGCCAGCAGGGGCTTGGCCAGTTACAACACCAAGTGCGGCGTCCATTTGTTGCTTGGCGCCTTGGATGTTTTGCAACAAGCCTGTGAGAGCGGCTGTAGCATCACTGTTGAATTGTGTGGCTTGATCAATACCAACTTGGTTCTTGATTGAGTCAACAAGAGCTGGCAGTTCTTTGAACTGTAGTTCGCTGACATCTTCCAACATAGATTGCATCTTGTCAACCATGTCTTGAGCAGCCAACACAACTTGAGCTTGTTGAATTTCGCTTTCATTCAAGCGGCGGGCCATTCTGCGGAAGCGGCTTTCAGCTTGCATCATTGCGGCGCCGGCCACTAGCTTTTGTTCTTCAGGATTCAATGTTTGACCAGCAGCTGACTTCTTCAGTGCGGCAGCTAGCTTTGGATCTTTAGTGGCAGGAGCAGCAGGTTTAGCTGTTCCAGTTGTAGCAGGAGCGGCGCCAGCAGGAGCAGGAGCGGCGCCAGAAGATGCAGGCATTACATTCTCTTTGAGACGGCTAGTCAAAGCCTGCTCCATCATTACCAATTGCAAATACTTGGGGTTTTGCTCACTGCTATGACGTGCAGAAGTTTTGCGGTGCTCGCCTAGTATACCACGCACTTTTCCCAGCATTGCTTTTGTTTGACTCTGTGTCAACTGGTCAAAGCGAATACGATTGCCAAAGTAGCTTTCGAATACTTGAGCAATTTGTTTACTTGGCGTTGGAGCCGATAGTTCTTGCAGTTTCATTATTGAATCCTCTAATTTGCATATATTTAGCCTGATTTACACATTTCTCCAATTCGGAAACTACCGAACTGTACAGGTCTATTTTGGGCTGTATCTTCATGTTTATGATTTCATAAAATGATTCTGTTTTCCCACGTTCTCCCATGATCTTGCGACAGTATATATCTGCAGCGAGAGCTTGCTTTTTACGGTCCAACACCAAAATCATATTGCTGAGATTGTAGTGCTTGTATTTGTCAGCAGTACACCAAGCCATGGCTGTTTTTTTACTGCTGAAACAATGTATAGTTCTGTCCCAAGTGCTGACTTGAAATCCTGTATTCGCTGGCTCGATATAGTATCTTCCAAATGCTACAATAGATCCCGTGCCATCGTCTAATATCAACGAATCAATGTTGCGTTTGAGTTCACGTTCAGCAAAAAGTTCCAGCTTTTGTTGTTTGTTCATTTTAATACATAGTGAGTAACAACATAACCCAGAGCGGCCATTAAGAATCCAATAACTCCTATGCCCCAGGCAATCAACTGATTGTTGCGCTTGTCTGCCATGCTGTGTACCAAAGTATGTACATCATGTATGGTAGTTTTTAATTCTGCTGTGTCTGTTTTAACATCGTCCAGTCGTTGCTCCAAGGCACGATAGCGTTCTGCACACAATTCAACATGTGCTTCGAGACTTTTCTTTTCAATGTCAGTGGTATCTACCATGGCTTACTCCAATATGTTATTTACCGTTGAGAACCAAATGTTTTGTCCATCACCGTCTACGCAGATAGTAGGAGCAAGCTCAGGTTGTTCGTTGAGATGCAACATCATGGGCACACCTTCACAGTCTGATTTGAGTCCGGCCAGTGGATCTGGATTGCCGTGTATTTCAAAGACACCTTCGCTTTCACTCTTGAACTCAAACTCCCAGCCACCGTCGCGGTGAACAGGAATAGTCAAGTCCTGCGGTTGTGTACGCAAGCCAATGATTTGTAACAAGGTTTCCCAGTTACGCTGTTGGTTTCGTGATTTGTTCCATTCCAGTTGATCTGTGATTCGTTGTCCGATACGATCAACAAACGGAACTTCGGCCACACGAAAGTGGCCAGTGGTGCCAGTGTAGCTACAGTCAAAAAGGGTGCGGCATTGTATCTTCATTCTATGAGTATTTAACGCCAAAAAGAAACCCTGGAGTTTTTACTTCCAGGGTCGCTGTGGTTAACTAAACTGATTACAGGTTAGTGAAGCTAGCTGTGCTAGAAACGTTGGCAGTTGGGATACCAATGTTCAAGCCACCAGTTGCGTTGGCTGTTTGAGCAGCAGCAACCAATGTAGCTGTAGTATAAGCACCGCTTGGGTAGATAGCAATGCTGATTGTACCAGCAGTAGCGCCAGCTTGGTAAATTGCGATTGTACCAGTTTGTTGGATAGCAGTCAACACGTTGTTCAAGTAACCGTTAACGTTACCAGCGTTTGTCAACGCTGCGTTAGCTGTCAAAGTGAAGAAGTCTAGTTTTGGACCTTGGATCTGAACTGGACCTTGTGCGGCAACGTTAGCTGTGCCAGCAATCGAACCGTTTGCAACGTCAAGTGCAAATACTGGTTGTGTAGTACCGTTTACTTTTGTAAAAATAGCCATTTTTAAATTCCTTTAAAGTTAGTGGGATAGTATGTCCCTGCACTTATTTACCAAAATAGCTAAAATTACGCCTGTTGAGGATTGTTTTGAAGCCTGTTTTGAGCTGCAAATGCATTGGGATCAAATCTATTTACCGCCTTTGCATAGCCCACAGGGGTGGCCATGACCCAACCTTCTTGACCAGGATGTTCTGTGTCAGCTTGACGAAGCAAGTGCATCTTCAAATCGTGCAACAAGTTAAATGCTGTAAACGCTGCCGCAAGTGCAGGTGTGTTTGAACTTGGGCTGTTTAAGTATTCCACGATATTGCGGAACTTTTGTGGTGTTACTTTTGTCTGCAACCACTCGCCAAACTCTGGCAATAGTGTGGCGCCGTTGAGTGGTGATCCTACTTTGGTGTTGATAAAGTCCACACACAGTTTTGCCAAGTCTGTGATCTTGTGTGCTCGCAGTTCGGCGGGATTGAACAGCGTGTCAATGGCTTTGCCGTTGGCTCGGATCAACTGCTTGAGTTGTTTTTCAGCATTGGTTTCAGTTTGTAGCTGTCTAGGGCTTGCTGGTTTTTCCAACATCAGTCCAGGCACTTCGTTGAAACGCACACCGCTGAGTGGTTGACGTGGCTCACCTACATCAGCATACATTGAGTGAATGGCAATGCCAATGTTTGAGTTGCCAATGCGTTGACCCAGCGATGATTTTGCAGGTATCTTGTACTCAATGGTGTTGGGCTTGAACACATAATTGCCTGCTACCACTGGTGGTGTTTGCATATACAACAAATCACCTTTGACATAGCCACGGAAGTTGGGCGGCAGTGCGGCTTCTAACACTGGAAATAGTGTAGCATACAATTGAATCAGTTCGGTGCGATCACCAGAACGTGTACTTTGTATCTTTGCCATCATTTCTGGGCTGGTGGCTAGGCCGTCGTAGCCTTTGGCTTCAAATCCTGAACCGTCTGTGAGCACAAACTCTCCTGTGCTGGGCTTGCGCCCAAATATTACAGCAGGCTTGCCGTCCCATTTGGCTGTGACTGTTGATGGTTGTTGTGTGGCATGACTGACAATTTCCAGTGCATCTTTGATGCCTTGTGTGCCACGACGAAACACTAGATCTTCTAAATGTTCAATGCCTTTGGCTCTACCACCAACACCAGCTGCTTCTGCTTCCACAAGTGCAACATAGCCCTTGTTTACAATTCTATCACGCAAACGAGCCAAGAAGCCAACTTCGCTTTCTGCTACACTGACTTCAGGTTCTTGTATGCCATCACGTTTTAAATATTCACGGAAGTCTGCTAGTTTAGCATCGCGATCAGGATCCATGGCCAAGGCTTTGTAAATGCTTTCTACTGTGGCAAGGTGCTTACGATCATAGTTAGGGCCTAACAATATGCCAGCGGCTTGGTCAGGATCCATAGTTACTACCTGGTCAGTTTGACGGCTAATAATACCTTTGGCGCTGGCTTTGAGTCCCAGAGCTTTGGCCACTGAACTCATGAGAATGTTGCGATACATGCCTTTGTAGGCTGAGCCTGTGCCGCCACCTAACCAGAATGTGCCCCATTCCATGTTGGGCATGAACATAAAATCTGTTTGAGCATAACCACGACGGGGATCACCTTGAATAGGTGTTTTGAAATGCACTGCTTCGCCTGTGAGCTTGGTCCAGTCTTTGGGATCTTGTTTGTTTTGTCTTGCCCAGTTGTCCAACAAACCTTTGAGCTCAGCTTTGGTAATTTCGTTGGCATCTACAGCAAGATCCAAGTCGCCAGAATCTGCTTTGCGACCGGTTGACCCCAACCACTTTACAGGAATACCTGACTCATCTTTGACTTCAGTTAAGTCAAGCCCAGTGAGCTGTTCCAGCCAAGCCACTGTGCCAGGAATGTCTGCTTTGTTGATGCGTTGGGTTACAGGAATGCCTTGTGCGTCTTTGAATACATTGCCGCCTTCTAGTAATCTCATTGTGCTTTCCCCATTCCCATTTGATCTGCTATTGCTTTGTGCTTGGGATTTTGTGCGCTAAACAACACATACGGGTCTCCGTCAATGCTGATCAACATTCGTCCTTGTGCATCTGTGTCAAATTTTGGTCGTGTGGGGCTACGATCATAGGCCATGGCATTTTGCGCTGGTAATATTCCGTCGCCCACTAACTTGATCCAATCATTGACCAATGCTTTGGGGTTAACGCCTTGAACTGTGGCTTTGTATATGGTTTCTAAGTATTCGTTAATTCTTGCTACAACTTCTTGCACGCCTTGCTTGGCCACAGGATCGCCTACATTGTTTGCTAATGTAGTATATTCCATATTTCCGCGGCGTTGGCCACCAATCATTCTGTTGATCAACAAGTGCAATTCATTTTTCAATGCTTCTACACTGGGCTGGGTAACACCTTGCAAACTGGTTGCAGGGTTGCCCTGTGAATCTTTGGCATTGGCCAGGAAGTTTTTGACTGTTTGTGCCCAGGCAGCTTGCATGGTGGTGGCCAGGGTTTTTGCTGCTGGGCTGTTGACCATGCTTGCAAAACCTTGTTCTCGACTTTGCGCAGGACCTGACTGGTCTAGTGGATTGGTGCCGCCAAGGGCATTGCTTATCATTTG
>JACCDX011433544.1_pt1 | contig 11338 bp, 16 predicted proteins | sample 7449681 | NCBI WGS metagenome assembly JACCDX01 (sample SAMN15323450, study PRJNA562643) | freshwater metagenome | isolation source: river surface water | place: USA:Blue River Watershed | collected 2017-08-18 | reverse complement strand
ATATTTTTTGTTTTTACACATTTCATCTTTTGTAATTCCTATAAATAAATTTTCAGAACAATTATTAACAGCATTATCTAATAATAATTTATGTCCTTTGTGTAATCTATCAAATGTTCCAGCAACTAACACATTTTTATGTTTCATTGTTATTAATATATATTAAACTAATTTAAAGCTAAAATAATATATTATATAATGAATATTGACTATAAATCTGTATTATCGGAGTTTCCAAAATTGGAACTTTCTTATGAAACATTAGTACATAAAAAAGTTCATAATGCAAATATTTATTCTGCTATTCCTTTGTCAGATCCTTATTTTCTTTGGTTTACTTCTTATGGCGAACAAAATTATTGTTTTCTTTTAGATTTAGATCCAAATGATAGCAAATCTTTAGTTCCAATAAAAGCAAGCGTTATACAAACAGGATTTAATGATAAATTAGCTCATGGTACAATATTGTATGGACATACATTTAAACATAAACAAATAAATTGTTTTTCAATAGATAATATTTATTATTACAAAGGAAAAGATATAAGTAAATATAATTATGATGAAAAACTAACAATAATAAAAAATATTTTATCTGGTGAAGTTAGTCAATATGCATTAAATAAAAAATATTGGATACTTGGATTACCAGTATTAGATAATGATGTAAATAATTTAATAAGAAATGTTGAAATGCTTCCATATAAGACAAAATACATTAAATGTAGAAACATGACAACTGATAAAACATTAGTATTTCCATATTTTAAGCCAGGTTCAAATGTATTAGAAGCAAATATAGATCCACAAATTTTTAAAGTAAAGGCGGGAATAGAACAGGATATATATAATTTATATACATATAATGTTAAAACAAATGATTATGATTATTATGATGTTGCATTTATTCCAGATTTTAATACAAGTGTATTTATGAATGGAATATTTAGAAAAATAAAGGAAAATACAAATTTAGATTTATTGGAAGAATCGGATGACGAAGATGAATTTGAAAATGAAAAAGATGATAAATATGTTGATTTAGAAAAATCAGTGAAAATGTTATGTGAATATAATAGTAAATTTAATAAATGGGTTCCAAAGAAGTGCGTTCAAAATAAAGAAAAAGTTGTATTATTAAATCAATTGCCGATTAATCTAAAAGATAATAGTAAAAAAAAGAAATATAATAATAATATATATGTTCAAAAGTATAGGAAATGAAGGTCCTTTATTTCAAGGATTAAATCAAAATTATATAAATGCATCAAATTCACATAATTCAGCAAACTTTAGTAGTAATCAAATACCTACAAATAGTAGAGTTTTACCAGAACCAACTACAAATGTTCAAGCAGCAGCATCTTATATTCCCGGATCACAAAAAGGTGGTTCAATTAATCGTAAAAAAATAAATAAAATCTCAAGAAAATATAAGATGGCAAAAAGTCGCAGAAGTTATTTAAGATCAAGAGTTAGATCTAGATTTTCCAGAAATCACAAACGAACACATAGACGTAGACAAAGTCAAAAATACGGAAGAAGACGTAGTCAAAGAGGAGGTTGGGCTCAATATCAAAATAATATGCCAGTAAGTAATTCATATTCTTTAGGTGGTCCATTAAGCCCATCAAATGTTGGTATGGCAAATCCTCCTCCAATTAGCAGTGTTTCAAATAATGCAATTGATAATTTAAATCACAACGCGTTAAATTCTTATGGAAATTCTGGAGCTGGAATGGGTACAGCTAGTAAAGGATGGTATTAAATTTTTTAAAGAAAATATATTAAAGATAATATTTAATATATTTTATAATGACGGATAAGTATAATTTAGAAAAAGCAATATTAAATGATGTTATTAGAACTTGGAATGAAAATATTATGGATAAATGTGATAAACCTGACTGCATTTGCAAAGATAAACTTTTATTAATAAGATGTATATTATCTAATGACCAAAATGTTAGTTCATTAAATATTGAATACAAAAATAAGAAAATAAAGGAAATGTTCTTTTTAATAATGGATAATGAAAAAAGAGTTATGCCTTGCGGTCACCAATGGTATTCATATTATTGTCAGGAATATCTCAAAAATGTGAAAGAATTAGTTCTTAATTTTCTTTAAGTAGTTTTCATATATTATTTAAAGAAGAACTTAAAGAAAATCATTTATAATTTGTAAAATTATTGGATCAGTTTGAATAGTGGGACCAGTATTTTGATTACATATTGTTTTAATATTTTCAAAAATTGGATTTAGATTTTTTAATGCGGTTCTTCTTGTAAAAAAATGCATTGGTTCAACTAGATCTAGCATTTTTGTATTATAACCTGATGTAATAAAACGTGTTATTTTATCAAATAATTCTGAATTACTTTTAACAATCATTTCTTTATTGTCTTCTAATGTATCTTCTAGCTTACTTGGTTCTTCATCTGTTTTAAATATAAATTTTTGATATTTGGCATTTACACCATTATTTAATATATTATAAGGATCTTCAATATATGCTTGAACTAACATATATATCAAAAAATTACAACTATAACAATCAAAACAACGTATATATGTTTCTATTTGTGGAACAATTGGAATTTGTTTTGTTCCAGGTAATTTACTAATTATTATATCTACAAAACATGTTGTCATACTATTTATATTATCATAAATATATACATATGTACCTTCATCTTCTGACATTAACATATCTTCCATAAAAAATGTATTTATGTCATTTGTTATTCGGTGTATGCAATACGCCATTCCATAATGATGTAAAAATATAAACATATTATATACTTTAACTCTATTATCATAATAAATATAGCAACTTTTAATATCCATAATTATTTTATAATATTTTTTTTAAATATATTTCAAAATATATTATAATTTTTAATTTAAAGGCTCTTTAAATATGTTTCAAATAATATATATTAAGAGGTACTTAAAGGCTCTTTAAATATGTTTCAAATAATATATATTAAGAGGTACTTAAAGGCTCTTTAAATATATTTCAAATAATATATATTATTTTTTGTATTCTGATATTGTAACTTTTTTGGATAATTTAGACACAATAGAATTAAAATTTTTATTAGTTTCTTCTTTTGTTAGTCCACACATTGAATTACTAACAATTTTTAAATATAAATCATTCTTTTTTGAATCTGAATAGGTACAATCTGGATTTAAACCTTTCCATTCATTTATATTTTTTATATTTTTATTTGCAATATCTTTTATAGCTTTAAGTAATACTGGCTTATCATCTTCCTCTTCTTTTGTCCATGTATCATTATTTTTTATATAAATTACTTCTCTTTTTACATCAGAACAATGTATTGGTCTTTCTGTTACTGCTATTTTACTTAAATTATTTATTATTATTTCACTTATACCTTCTGCATATCCTAACCGACCTACATTTTCTAAATCTTCTAATGTTGGTTGTATTGAATTTACAAAATCAGATATATTCATTGCATTCTTACATGTTTCATTTAAAAATACTTGTATATTAAATGTTTTATTATTATTATATGAATTATTAATACTACTATTATTGTTAGTTCCATTTTCTAAAACCTTACATAATAATGTTTTTATTTCTGAATTTTCTTTTATCATTGTCACAAACATATCTTTATCTATAACTATTTTATCATCATTTTTTTCAAATGAATTAATAACTTTTGTTTTACTACATTTTTGTTTATGTTTCCATAGTCCACTATTAGTTTTAAATTGACCATCACATACATCACATACAAAAATACTATTTATAGTTGGCTTTTGTGAATTTTTACTAATACCATTTGTTTTTTTTAAATGCTTTTGCCGTTCAATATGACGCAACCAATCTATTTTTTGTATACATTTAAAATCGCAAACTTCACAAAAAAAAGGATATAAAGTTTTTTTGGTTTCCTTAATTTCCATATAAAATGGAAATAATAAAAAACTTGAAAATCTTACGGCAAAGTTTTTTTATTTCCAAAATTTCCATTTTTCAAATATGCTCTTATTTTTGTTTAACCATACTGTTAATTAATGACCATTTATCATAACAAAATATACAAAAAGTTTTAAAGTTTTTTTTATTTCCAAAACGATGGAAATCGAAAAAAACTTGAGGTCGTAATAAAAAAAATTATCGTCACATTTTTTTTGACATTTTTTGCATTTTGTGACGAAGTCAGTCACAAACGAGTTTTTTCAGAAACTTTTATTGGGAAATCGATTTTGGACATTTTTAAAAATGTCCATTTTTCAAAACCTAAAAAAAGTTTTAGAAAAAGTTTGTTACTGAAGTATACTATGATTTATTAACGTTATGTTTCTTATCATATATAGTAAGAGATTTGTAACTCTTTTTAAAATATTTTTTTTCAGTGTGCTTCTTTAAATATGTCTTATAATAATATATATTATTTTGAAACATATTTAAAGCCCTTTAAGTACATTTTAAACAATATATATTATTTTTTAAATTTTAGCAAACATTTACCAACAGGTTTAGTTTCTTCTTCCTCTACTTCATCTTCATCATCTGATGTTATACTTCTTTCTGTTGAACTTCTACTATTTGTCTTTTTTATTATTTTGTTAGTTGTTGGTTTAGTACAATCATCCCAATTTTTTGGTTCATAATCTGTTACCCATTTAATTGATAAATTTTTATAATTTCTATATTGAATCATATCTGCCTTATTTATTCTATAATTTTGTGATTTATAAAATCTCTTACGCTTTAACCATTGTCTCTTAAATGGCTCATGTGTATCTATTATATCATATATAATTGGATCCTGATACCAATGCTTTGCTCTTAATACACGACCAACAGTTTGAACTACATCTGTTTTAGGTGTTATTAAAAATTCGGCATTCATTGTTGGAATATCTAAACCTTCAGATGCCATTGAATACGTAGCCAATACTATTTGTTTTGTTTCAGATTGTTTTAATTCTGCTTCTTTCATTCCACCTACATAATAACCAACTGATGCTAAATTTTTACACACAAATTTATTATAAATATATTCTAATACATTTAAATTATGTGCTAACACAATCGTTTGACATTTTTCTAATGGTTTTACATGTGGATTTATTATATAATTCTGTTCATATTTTAATACTTTTTTACAATTAGGACATTTTGGTCTTTGAGTTGTTAATCTTTCTTGTCCATTTTGTGTTACTGTTGTTTTAGTTATAGGTTTTATTTTATCCAAACATTGTAAACAATATTTAACACAATTACAACAAGTATTTTTCATTAGATAGTTTGCATTTGAATTACATAACTCACAACAAGGATTTTGTTTATCCATTTCTAATTTATTAGAATTATATGTTTCATAGTCCACATTTTCTTCTCTTATAAAATCAAGTAATAAATCTATTATAAATTCTGTTCTTCGATTATAAGTACATAATTTGCTTATCATTGAACTTATTTGTGGCTGACCTTTATAATCAAGTATAACATCATTATATTCATCATCATTTACTGCATAAGTTACTGCTCTTATTTCAACATTTATTTCATTTTTACGCACGGCCTTATGCACAACATCTCCTAAAAACATTTTAAATACATTTGTAGTACCATCTTTTCTATCCATTGTTGCTGATAAACCTAACATATATTTAGTAACAATTTTAAATAATGCATTTGAAAATGTTTCACTAGATATATGATGTACTTCATCAATAATTGTTAATCCAAAACTATCAAATGTATTCGATGGATAATCTTTTAGAACTAAACTTTGTAACATACATAATACAATATCTTTATCTTCAATATCAATAGTTTGACCTTGAATTTTACCAATACGAGCACCTGGAATAAATTGTTGAATGCGTTCGATCCACTGATTCATTAAAAATTCTTTATGTACAATTACAAGTGTTTTCTTTTTTACTTGACAACAAATATATAATGAAGCAGATGTTTTACCCCAAGCACAATACAGTTCAAGTAATCCTCCTTTAGAACAAGATGGATTAGATAAATCTAGATGATTAAGAAATTTTTCTATGACAGGTTTTTGATAATCACGTAAAGTTCCATTAAATTCTAAATTAATGTTAGTTCCTTCAGATAATTTAATTTCTTTTGGTGGTCCAAATAATTCTTCTCCAAAATAACGTGGTAAAAATAATTTATCAGCAGTTTCACGATAAGCAGGAAATGTTTTTTGCATTTGAGCTGGTGAACCAGGAACAAATGGTTTAACCATTAATTCATCTTTAATATACACTTGTGTTTCAATTGGTAAAACATTTTTTTGAATGGTAAAGCCTTTTTTTCCCAAATATGTATAAATATTTTGTGGTATAATAGGTTTTATTGGTTTATCTTGTTTTTTCATTTGTCTTAAGTAATATGTAAATATATATTTAAGTATATTTAACAAAGTAACAAAATAAAATCTATAATTATGATATAGAATGAATTATTTTAGTAATTTAATGGAAAAAAGAAATATGCCACAAGCCGTTTTAACTACTTTATTTGTTATTTATTTGGCTTTAGGATTACAAATGCCTTCTTTCCTTGCAGGTTTAATTGATACTAGTGTTGGAAAAGTTGTTGTTATAATTGTTGCCTTAACTTTATTCGCATATTCTAATCCTATTTTAGGAGTTTTAGGTTTGTTAGTTGCTTATCAAATTATTAGAAGTTCTTCAGTTAGAACAGGAATGGCTGCTTTAGATGCATATTATCCTACAGAAGAAAAAAAATGGACACCTTTTAGTGCTGCAAATCAATTTCCTTATACTTTAGAACAAGAAGTTGTTAAAAATATGACAACCCAAAAATTTAACTCTAGTTATGTTAAGGCTCCTTATAGACCCGCATTAGATGATACTCATGACGCCGCTCCTTTAAGTACTCTTTAATTAAAAAATTGAAAAATAATAATTCATATTATGCAATAATATATTACATAATATGAGTTCTAACAATAGTACCAATACAAATAATAATAACAATATCAATAATACTGATAATAATAAATCGGAAGATAGTTATAAACAAATGCAAGCTGACATGTATAGACAATCAGGACTATATTATGGTTATCCGTCTTGTTGTATAGAAGAGTTTGTAATGAATAATGTCTATGAAAAGGGTTGTAGTCTAATAACTGCTGCATATGGAGGATTTGTTCCATGTCAAAAACATACTATGATGATAGTAAATAAAAAGATAAATATAAAAGATTTAATTGGAAAAAGAAGCAGTCAATATGAGTTTCCAATTGATACAGAAGATGAAGAAAATGCGGAAGATGATGATGAAGAATATTATTCTGAATAAATATTAATATCGCTTTTTACTACCTTTACGCTTTTTATTAGTGCGAGTTCTTCTTTTTTTGTTAGTTCTTTTATGTTTTTTATATTGTTTACGTTTATAAGTTCTTTTTGAACCACCCATATCATCAAAATTCATTCTTCCTCTTATTTGAAATTCACCGCCATCATCTTCATCATCTGAATCAAAATTTAATCTAGGTGCTTTAGGTGGAGATTGATTATTAAATAATAGTGTTGGTCTTCCTCGTTTACGAGCTTCTTCCATTTCTTTTCCCATTTCCTCTAATCTTCCACGCTCTTTTATATTTTGTACTCTACTATCAGGTGTCACTTTTCCAACATATTCTAAATCTGATGCATCACATATCATTAATTCATCATGAAATATTCCCCCCATATTATCAGTTCTCATGTCATGAATTCCATAACCATCATAACCTAAAGAACATATATATTGTGATATTTCTCTATCAGGACCAGAAACAGAATTACGTAAATCATTATGATAACCATAATTATTTTCTAAAATACGTTTAATATTTGTTGGTGCATTTTGATATAATGTAGTTTGTGTTAGTTTATCATCTAAAGCAATTAATCTATATTCCCTCATAGTTACAAATTCAAATATAACACCATATTCATCTTCATAACTTTCAATATATTCTGGGTTCATATTTTTTAAACCAAAAAAATATGGTCTATTTGGTTCTAATATAAGTGTGTTTCCTAAACTCAGTGTTTTATGTGCCTTCCAAACGGGATAACCCATTGGAATAGTATAATAATTTATTCCATTTTCTTCCGTCATATTATTAAAAATAGATGTGTCAGCCATATAATATATTTAGATAAATTATTTTATTCCATTTGAAATTACATTAGGTATTATTGATTTTGCAGATGAACCGGATGCCTTAAATAATATATTCATAACATACAATATCAATAAAAATACTATTGCAGCAATTATTAATTGCACATATGGACTATTTAATATATCTTCTGCTGTATACATAGTAGTAAATCCATTATCGGTAACAACAATATCTTGTTCTTGTGATGATCCAACCGGTTGGCAATCTATATATATATCGTCACCCCCAGCACCTCCTAAACCAGGACCTTTTTCATTATAAAATAATTTGGCACCTTGTTTAATATCATATTGATTTTTTTTTATTATGTTAGTCAATCGAGATAATGTTGCTGGATTAATATCTAAATTAGCTGTAGAAGGTGCAAAAACAATATAATCAACAGATGAAGAACAAGGTTGATATGGTTCAGTTGCAGTATATGAGAAAAATGGTTTTCTTGGAACCAAATCATTTAAACTATAATTATCACAATTTACTTCAGTAGATTCGCCATCTGCAGGTGCATTAGATGCCATAGTACTAACAATTTGTTGAAATAATTTAGCACTAACACTTGTAGAATTTGATGACTTAATAGGAATACAAACTAACAAAGGCTTAGCTCCGGTAGCGGCATTATGTACTGCTATTAGTTCAGCATCCGCTTTTGTACCTGAATAAGAATGTAATGATGGAGTATATAAACGAACTTCTTGAACATTATATCCAGTAGCATTATATAATACGGGACTGCTTGTTTGATTATCATATGATAATGAAATATAATCTCCACGATTAGTAGCAACACAAGAGCTGGTAGTATAAGTAAATTTATAGTCACATTTTAAATCACATTTACCGGAAATATTTGCTAAATCAATATTAATAGGTGCTGTAGCATTTGGACAACTCATTTATAATATTATAGAAAAATATAATATTATATATATTTTATTATTTAAAACCTTTTCTTAATAACTAATATAATGAAACTAACAAAATTTAGACTAACAAAACAAATTAATGGCCAAGGAAAACAAACACGCAGAAAATTTAAAAAAGAATTAAAATTATTAAATCATAGTAATACATCAAAAGCAAAAAAACCTTTTAATTTAAAAAATCGCACATTAAAGAACCTTACTTAAATAAATATGTATATATTTATTACACATAAGGTAAATATTTTATGGTATCATTTTCATATACAGTTATAGCAAAAGGTTCATTATATCCTTCAACAAATACAGTATCACCACTGTATATTTGATTTACACCATAATCATTTAATGCACTTTTACCTTGTATTGATATTGGTAGTTTAACATTATTATGTTGATTTGATATGGTATAATATTGCCATTTGTCGCGATTTGTAAATAATGGACGACCCATTAAGGGTAATATATTATCTTTTGCTTCACCATTCAATGGACGCATTATGCCAATTTGTCTATAATTTGTATCAACTGCACCAATATTGGTAGATACATTTATTGGCATAACTGGTACTCCAACTGCATAACGTTCATCTTTTAATGGGGGAGCATAAGAATTTCCTAAAACATCTTGTGGAAACCATGAATTATATAAATTATTATAAGGATAATTAGGTAACCAACCAAAAAATCCAGTTGGAACTGGTTGTTGTTGACTAATATTTATATCTATATTTTCAGAGGCCATATCTTTTTTTTGTTTTAAATTAGAATAAAATAAGAAACAAACTAACAAAATTATTATTACTAAAAAACTAATTGTTAAATTTTCTACACAAAATACTCCTGGTGGACACTTTTTTGCCATAATTATTATAATATTATAATATTATAATAATTTTTTATTCAAACTTCAAAATATAACAATAAGATTTTATCTTTATACATAATAAGGTAAATAAGTTTTAACTTTATATATTACTGCATCATGATAAGTTAATATGCGTTTATTTGAATGCGTATGCATTACTATATCTGTTGTATTTCATTGATTTATGCATTTATTTATATATGAATTATTATGGTTTCTAAACTACTTTATTTATATTTTGTTTACTTTTAAGCCATTTGTAAACATTCGGTGACTTACGATCCTTATTTTGTATTTTTGTTGCTAAATAATTTTTTAATCCATAAGATTTATCCATTTATAATATAAATAATATATAATATATATATATATGGCAAATTTAGAAAAACATTTATTGGAAAGACAATTATTAGAAAAACAATTAAATGAAACATTAAATCCAGATAATACTATTAATATAAGCGAATTAAATAATCATAAACAAAGATTATTACAGGGATTAGAAGATGTCAAAAATTTAAGTTTAAAAATAAAAAATAATATAAAAACGTCATCATATGAAAAACTTCAACAACAATTTAATTTACTTAATAATATGTTAGATAGTTTAAATGATAATGATGTAATTAAGAGAAAAATATATGAAAATTATAAAGAAAAAATTATTAAAGGTAATTATACTAATGCAACTGAAGCAATAAAAATAATTGATGATTTTTTTGCCGCATATGAAGAAGTACAAGAAATAAGAAATTCCGTTTATCAAATGTTAAATAATAGAAAAATGGGGACATTATCTCAATTAGCTTTAAATGCATTACCAAAAACTGAAGAAGAATTTAAAAATAAATTAACCGAAAGTTTTGGAGAAGATGCTAATATTGATGAATATATGAGTGTATACGATTTTGAGAAAAATAAGGATAAATTACAAAAAGAATATAATCCTAAAAATGAAAGTTCTGGTGGAAGAAAAACGAAAAGAAGACATATAAAAAAATATAATAAATCAAAATCTAAAAAAGCAAAACGTTATATGAAAACAATAAGTAATTTAAAACGTAGAACAAAACACTATAAAAAGTAAATTTTATAACTAGGATATATCATCATCGATGTGTGATGATATGCCCTTACTAAATAGCCGTGCGGTACAAAGGGGTAAGTTATAACCCGTCAGTTTAACTGACAACCTAGCTCACGGATTTTATCTAACTTTAAATCTTAAATCTTAAACTTTAATTACATTGAACTTTGAATTCTAAACTTTTAGCCTTAAATTTTGACATTTTAGCTTTAAATTTAATCATCGCGTCACTGGCGTT
>JACCDX010025417.1_pt1 | contig 11338 bp, 13 predicted proteins | sample 7449681 | NCBI WGS metagenome assembly JACCDX01 (sample SAMN15323450, study PRJNA562643) | freshwater metagenome | isolation source: river surface water | place: USA:Blue River Watershed | collected 2017-08-18 | reverse complement strand
TCGCTTTTACACGCATCTTGAATTTCTGAAACTTTAGAAGAATAAAACTGCCTTGAAAGCCCTGTGTACCAAGGGATCATGACCACCTCCAAATATTTTATTAATTTTCCTCACACTAGCGAAAAATTAATATTTTCTTTTTTTAAGATGTATTCACGATTTCATTAATTGAAATCATTATCACTTTTACAAGGAGATTTAAATGGAAACTCAAACCCAAAGCAATCCGAAAGTTACTATTCCTGCTAATGGCAGAGTAATTGTTGAAGCTGATCAATATGAGGACAGCCTTACCGATTTAGACGAATTTGATTTAGCCAAGATATTCACACCAAACATCAATATGGATTTGTCACCTACTCCTTCCCCAGACATGGTTAAGCAGATTGATGATCTATTATCCAAAGGCAAAACATTTAGATCTTTAAATGACAAATATGTTGATAAATTTATCGTTAAAGGTAATGAGGAGTTGTATGAGCTTTTAGGATCTATCTATGGCTTTATGCTCACAGTCAATGAATCGCCTTATCGTGATCATATTATGAAAAGAATGCGCGAGCACTTAAGTGAAGAGCACTCAATTGTTTTACAAGAAACAGCGGCAATTGAATCTGTTGTTGTGCGCTTTGTAGTGCCAAGCGATCGTCAAACAGCATTTAACTATGCTCGTGTGATGAAAGTAGCCTTCCTTGAGAAAATAGCCGCTAAAGATTTAGCAGGCTATATCAAAGGTCGTGGTGGTATTACTAAGATACAAGATACGATAGCTAATGAAGAAGCCGCCAAAGATCACAAAAAGGTAGTAGCTAGAAAGTTATCTTTATATAAAAAGGTTTTAATCGCAAAATTAAAAGCCACTGGCCCAGAGGTTGAAGTGCCTAAAAGACTTTCGGCTAGCTTTGTTAAGAAAAGCAGTGATTCTGCTTGCTTTGAATTTGCGCTTGTAACAAACATGGGCGGTGAAAAGTATAGAATCAACCAAGTAGTAAATGTACCTGAGGCCGTAGGTGATCAATTGTTAGGCTTCATCAGCAACCTCAGCATTCCTGACAATAAGGTAGATGAAGCTCAAGATAAGTTAGATGCGATGAGAGCTAAACTTGGTATTACTTTTGGTTATGGCATGGAGCCAAGTGACAAAGGATATATGGCTCCAGCTAGGGTTACTCAACCGCCTACAACTAATGAGAAAGATATTACAGAAGAAGCAAAAGCAACAGAGTAATTAAGTTATATTTCTCAGAAAGCCACCTAAAATCCTAGGTGGCTTTTTTATTAAAGCAATTACTTGATTAAGCTAAGAAAAAAGATTAAATTTATATCGTCTGACGATAGGGATTTCCTATCATATTTCCTAAAATATCACTTAGTGATTACTGGATTACATAATTTAGTCTTAATTGTCTAAATGTTTGTCGTAATCAATGTTGGTTAATGACCCCGTGGCGGGATCGCTTTGGCTAGTCAGACACATTTTAGGAGACTTTTATGAATACTCATAAATTTTTTAGCCGATTCCGTAAATTGATAGTACTACTGGAGCTTATCGTAAGATTTGCGATGTCTTCTGGGACAGATGTGGCAATGCACACTGCTGACATCACCTTGATGCGATCTGACCCAAGCTTGGTGGCAGATACTATTGATATTTCACGTAGAACGTATAGCAAGATTAAGCAAAACCTGTTCTGGGCTTTTATATACAACTTAATTGAAATTCCTCTGGCTGCTATGGGTTTACTCAGCCCAGTCATTGCCGGTGCAGCGATGGCGTTTAGCTCGGTAAGTGTCGTAATGAATGCCTTGATGTTGAGCAAATGGCGACCCTCAAGCAAAAGATAAGGACGATTTATGAATAGTGATTTATATAACATTGGGCAGGCAGCAAAAACTTCAGGAATCTCTGCGAAAATGATTCGCCATTATGAAGAGGTGGGACTTTTGCCAGTGGCATCAAGAACGTTTTCTGGTTACAGAACCTACAATCATCAAGATGTGCATATGTTGCGCTTTATCAGGCACTCACGAGATCTTGGTTTTTCAATCAAGCAAATCGCAGATTTGCTAAGCCTCTGGCGCGACATCAACCGTCCTAGCAGTAAAGTAAAACAATTGGCAACGGAACATATCGAAATGCTCAATCAAAAGATACAAGAGTTGAACGCTATGAAGTCTGAGTTAACGCGATTAGTAAGTTGTTGCCATGGGGACGAGCGTCCAGACTGTCCAATATTAGATGAGTTGGCTCAAGATAAGTAACTTCTGTAGATTAAATTAAAATAATTGAATATAGCGCTTGACCTTACCAGTGTAGGAAGCTTTAGATTACAAGTAAGTACTGACAACTTAATTGGTAAATAACACGAGCTAGACAACACAAATGAAATATTGGGTCAAATTTATAGTTTTTATATCACTTGTCGTTAGCATCCCTCTTCAGGGAATTGCTGCTGCAACCATGCCCATATGTATTGACTCGCCCTTACCAACTAACAGCATCAAAGCAGTCCAACTAGCAAACGATGCTAAAGTCGAGATGTCCATTGATTGTCATTTAAAGACTAGTAACAATTGTATTGATGAAAACAGCAAAGACTGTTCGAATATGAAGTGTTCGTTTTGTCATGTAAGTTTATTTCAATTGCGCAATGCTAATAATATTGTCTTTATCGACAGCCACAGCACAGTTTATTCCGATTTAACCATACCGTTGTATCAACATTTTTCACCTCCTCTGTTGCATCCTCCAAAGCAACCACTCTCTTAATGCTGGGTGGTCTAGGGTTCTGCAATTAAAACGGTTTTTATAGTCCAAAATTACGTTGCACTTGATCATCCCGCATGCATGGTGGTTATAAAAACCACCTTTGCAACCAAGTTCTATAAAAAAACAATGGGTCGATCTAGAAACATATAAGGTCACGCATTGGTTTAACGAGAGTAAAAATTTCTCACCGTTAAGGTGAAAACCAAAATTAGGAGAGTTACCATGAGCAACAAAATGATGAACAAAATTGTTACCACAGCATTAATTGCATGCCTAGGCTTTGCCTCAACGAGCGTATTGGCAGGTCGCGATGCATTTCAAGAAAAGTTAATTCAGAATGTGCAAGTTACCAAACAAAAACTTGAAGAAGCTAAGACCTCCAAGGGTGCAGAGCAGCAGAAACTACTTGCAGAACATACGCAAATGCTACACGACAACATGGCGGCTTGCCGTGAAATGAAACCGAAAGCAGGTATGACAGAGAAAGAGCGTGACGAGTGGTTTGCAGAGCATCAAAAAATTATGGATGCTTTGATGGGGCAGATGATGGAAGAGCATAAAGTAAAATCATCATCCATGCCTTGCGACCATCATATGAAGTAATGTATTTGTATTGATAAGCTATTGAAAGTGGGCGGCAAAGTAAAGCCGCCCATCTTTAGGCATTTATCCACTACACAATGTTTTTTAGATTTTATTAAATTAGTTATGTAATAATAAACACGTGAGAAAGTTAATTAAAATTTTTGCTGTTTGGCTCATTGCAGTTGCAATCCCTGTGCAAGGGTTTGCATCGGTTGCCATGATGAACTGTGAGCAATCACCGAATCATCATAGCAAATATGTTGCGGCTGCTACTGGTCACAATCATGATCAGCACAGTGAACACGATATGTTTAACGAGCATTCTCATAAGGCAGCAGATGTCAGCAATCACACATCCCAGAACGCGGATCAAATTAAACACTCATGTGCTCACTGCGCTAAATGTACAAGCTGTTGCTCTGGATTTGCATTTCAAACTACTTCATCAAGTTTATTTCAGCAATTAAGTGCTGGCGAAGCTCGATTTAGTTACAACACATTTCTTTTCGCTGGCTTTATCGCCTCTGGTTTAGAACGCCCCCCCCAAACCTACCCTTATTTAAGTTGTTTTGTATAGTAGTGGCAGATTTGTATTTGCCTCTACACGCACATTAACAGGCATTCTCCAGCAGTAGTTTGCAGAGAATGATTTTCCGAAGTTGTTAATTTGGAAAAAAATGAGAGGTTTCTATGAGATACATACTTCCCAAGCGGTCATTAGCCGCGATTTTTCGCCCACATATGATGTGGCTATTTACAGCGTTACTTTTTGGCACAACCACAGCCTCTGCACTCGAAGAGACTTCAAATACTACGGGTGGTGTTCCTTACCATTCAGCGTTCGAGGATTATCGGACTATCAGCAAAGATACCTTAACTGATTGGAAGACAATTAACCAATCCTCAGAAGGTAGTGGACACTCTGGGCACCAAATGCAAGGCATGCAACATGACATGCCAACTGTTGAATCGAAAAGTGCTGAATCAGGCATGGATCACAGCAGTATGGGCCATGGCATGGGGACCCACAATGATGTAAAAATGGATAGCGCCGTAAACAGAAAAATGGATCATGACATGACAAATATGAACCATCAGAACATGAGTCAAGATATGCCTGCTGAAAAGTCCTCAACCATTTCTATTTCCAATTCAAATGCAAATCCTGATATGTCCGCAATGGATCATTCGAAAATGACCCATATGCAACATCAGCATGGTGCAGATGATAGCTCAATGGCGAATATGGACTATAGCCAGATGGAAAGCATGCCTCAACCAAGCAACTCTGTTGAGTCAAGTGACACTGAAGTAGCTCCACATAAACACGCCTCAGACAGTCCGATGCAAGGCCATGATATGACGAAATCAATCCCAAGCACGGGGAAAATGTCGGGGCACTCAGCAACAGATACTCAAGCAACCAATACAAGCTTCAGCATTATCCCGAATCTGCATCCTGCCGTTGTGCACTTCCCTATTGCCTTAACACTAATCGCTTTATTGTTTAGCTTAGGTGCACACATGCTTCGTAAGCATAGTGTAGTTCCTTTAATGGCTGCTGCTGGGCACTTTACGTTATGGCTTGCGGCGTTGAGTGCTGTTGTTGCCGCCATATTAGGTTGGTTGGCATTTAACTCAGGCATGAACCACGACGATGCTGGTCATGCCGCTATGCTATTACATCGAAAATGGGCCATTCCAACTGCTATAGGATTGGTAGCACTTGCAGGCTGGGATGCATGGAAAGCTCGCATAAATCAAGTCATGTCTTTTCCAGCATTGACAGCTCTGATTGTATTGTCTGGTGCAATTGCAACTACCGCATGGCTAGGTGGGGAAATCGTATACCGTCACGGTATCGGCGTGTTATCACTTCCATCTACTAAAGTCGCTGGCCATAGCCATGAGCATAATGGTGCGAATGCAGCTGAACATTCTGATGGAACGGCAATGCCAAACGAGCATGCAGGACATCAGCATGACGCTACGCAAGGAGTGTCTCATGAACATTAATCAATCCCCTGTGCAATATCGCACAATCGCTGCCTTGGTAAGTGCCAGTTTACTGTTGGGTGGATGCGCTACATTTTCTAAAGATGGTGGTTTTGGTAACGTGCAGCAAACTACGCAACAGCATATCAAACAGGAAATTGCTTGGCCCAAGACTAAAGATGAGCAAAGCAAAGTTAATGATCAAGTCAGCGCTTTGCTTGAACATAAGCTGGATGTTGAATCTGCCGTACAAATCGCTTTGCTCAATAATAAACGATTACAAGCTTCTTTCTATGAGCTAGGTATTTCGGAAGCTGACCTTGTGCAAGCGGGTCGCTTGCCAAACCCTCGATTCTCTATGTTGTACACCAAAAATAATGGCGACTATAAAATCGAGCAGATTTTTACTTTTAATATCTTTTCATTAATTACCATGCCCAGAGCGGTAGAAATCGAAAAGCGTCGTTTTGAACAGGTGCAAAAAGAAACTGCACTGGACGTACTGAAGCTTGCCAACCATACCCGTTTAGCTTACTTTGATGCGGTCGCTGCAACGGAGTTAGTCAGATACAGCGAACAAGTGAGAGAAAGCGCTGAGGCGAGTGCTGAGCTCGCTAGGCGCATGTATAAGGCAGGCAACTGGAACAAGTTAGAGCAAGCCAGAGAGCAAAGTTTTTATGCCGATGCAGCACTGGACTATGCGAATGCCAGAAACAAACAGGTAAAGGCATATGAAGCCCTCTCAAGATTGCTGAGTGTTTCATCCGACCAAATCAGCTTAGTAGAACGACTACCCGATTTACCAAAATCAGTGGAAGACTTACAGCCGTTTGAGAAAGCCGCCTTTGTAAATCGTCTGGATTTGCAAGCAATGCGCTTGGAAATGGATGCACTGGCCAAGCAGCTTGGACTTACCAAAACCACGCGCTTTATCAATGTGCTTGAAATTGGTCCAGCACGCGTACTTGAAGGCAGACGAGGTGACCCATATAAAAAAGGCTTGGAGATAGGCTTTGAGATTCCACTGTTTGACTGGGGTACGGCACGCGTAGCTAAGGCAGAAGCTATCTACATGCATGCAGTCAATGAAACTGCACAAGTGGCCATCAACGCGCAGTCTGAAATCCGAGAGGCATATAACACTTACCGTACCAACTACGATGTCACCAAACATTTGCGCGATGAAATTGTACCGATACGCAAGAGAGTCTTGAGTGAAAACCAGCTTCGCTACAACGGCATGCTCACCAGTCCATTTGAATTGTTTGGTGACGCGAGAGCGCAAGTTGCCAGTGTTAAAAACTACATTGAAGCATTACGTGAATTTTGGTTGGCCGACAGCACATTACAAATGACACTGATTGGTTCTAGCCCTATGGAAGGAAAATAAATATGAATTTATCAAATCTAAATCGACGCGGATTTTTTAAACTAGCAGGACTCGGATTAGCAGGTGTTGCTGCATCATCCGTCAGTAAAGTGGCTATGGCCGCAATCCCTGAAATCGTATCGACTGAAGCTGCCAATACTCAAGCACCACTTCATCCCAACACTGGCAGACCCTATAACCCAGTTGTTACACTTAATGGCTGGAGCTTGCCTTGGCGTATGAATAAAGGTGTCAAAGAGTTTCACTTGGTGGCAGAGCCAGTGGTGCGTGAGATTGCCCCTGGCATGAAAGCAAATTTATGGGGTTATAACGGACAAAGCCCAGGTCCGACTATAGAGGTTGTAGAGGGCGATAAAGTAAGAATTTATGTCACCAACCGACTTCCAGAGAAAACTAGTGTTCACTGGCACGGACAGCGTTTACCAAGCGGAATGGATGGCGTCAGTGGCTTGAGTCAACCACCGATTGAGCCAGGTAAAACCTTTATGTATGAGTTTGAAGCCAAGCGACCTGGCACATTTATGTATCACCCACATGCCGATGAAATGCTACAAATGGCGATGGGTATGATGGGAAGTTGGGTAACACATCCCAAAAATCCTAAGTTTATGCCAGTAGACCGTGATTTTATTTTTCTACTAAATGCCTATGATATTGACCCTGGCAGCTTTACGCCTCAAGTGAATACCATGCTTGATTTCAATTTATGGACTTGGAATAGTCGAGCATTTCCAGGGATTGACCCAATTGTAGTGCGCAAAAATGATCGCGTTCGCATTAGAGTTGGCAATCTGACGATGACTAATCACCCTATCCACCTGCACGGGCATGAGTTTGAAGTGACTGGCACTGATGGTGGATGGGTACCATCATCTGCGCGTTGGCCAGAAGTTACCACCGATGTAGCGGTAGGGCAAATGCGTGCTGTAGAGTTTATAGCGAATGAACCAGGTGACTGGGCTTTCCATTGTCATAAGAGTCATCACACCATGAATGCCATGGGACATGATGTGCCAACTTTACTTGGCGTAAAACAAAACGATCTCATGAAAAAAATTGGTAATCTAGTACCAGACTATATGCCGATGGGTGAAACAGGAATGTCGGAAATGACAGACATGGCTGAGATGATGGAGATGCCTTTACCAGAAAATACATTGCCAATGATGGCAGGTAAGGACCAATTTGGAGCCATTGAAATGGGGGGTATGTTTACCACCGTTAAAATACGTGAAGGCTTAGCACGTAATGACTACAAAGACCCTGGTTTCTATAAGCATCCCAAAGGCACTGTGGCACATGAGATCGTAAATGACCTACCACCTGTTACAAGATCTACGCCGACAAATGCAGAGGAAGGCGTTGAGTTGACTGTTAGAAAACCTAGCAGTCACACTGGGCATTAAGAAACTAACTGTATGATTTGATTATTGTTTGTGAATAAGGAACATGAATGGCTAAAGAATGCTGTGATAGCGGATGTAACAATAGCCAATTGCTAACACCAAAGTATCGAAAGATACTTTGGGTCGCATTGATTATTAATTTCGCTATGTTTCTAGTTGAGGTTCTAAGTGGCTTCAATGCTCATTCGGTATCGCTAATGGCGGATGCAATCGACTTTTTTGGCGATGCCATGAATTACGGTATCTCATTAGCTGTGCTATCTATGAGTTTGATGTGGCGTGCACGTACTGCGCTATTCAAAGGGCTTACGATGGGTGCGTTCGGTCTATTTGTGTTGGCTAGCGCAGCTTGGTCATTGATGTATGGCAAGATGCCAGAACCTTATACGATGGGTGTTGTAGGTATTCTGGCATTAGTTGCTAATGTAAGTGTTGCTATCCTGCTATATGCTTATCGTGAAGGTGATGCCAATATGCAGTCTGTGTGGTTATGTAGCCGAAATGATGCAATTGGCAACGTGGCGGTGATACTTGCCGCATTTGGGGTTTTCGGTAGTGGGGGTGCATGGCCAGATTTAGTTGTGGCCGTGATTATGGCCAGCCTTGGAATTTCAGCAGCTATTCATGTCATTAAAAAGGCACGTGTAGAAATGAAGTAATGACGCTTAATTGTTTGAATTCTTATTGCTGCTCTTCTTTCCAATTTTTTTGTGAGTACTCATACTCTGAAAATTCTTTGCTTAAAGTGGTCATCCGACTAAGCAACCGCCTCACTAATGTAACCAGGGATATTAAGTCCTGTGTGCCCTTAATTTCCATTGGAATGCAAATATCTACGTATCGGCAATCTTTAAACCAGCTAACTTTCATGAATGGATAAATCTTAACGTCATTACTTTTGAGAAGTTTCCTCTCTTCGGCCTCAAGTAACTCATACATTCCAGGCTTGAGCAAACTATCTATTTTGTAACTAGCGATTTTTTTGCGTGATTTACCAACTTTAACAAATTGTGGTGATGCATTTTCAAAGGCTTGTTCATCGAACATGTCCAATCCATCAATATTGTCGAAAGCCTTAGATCGAATAGTCTCTTTGTAGTGCCAACGTGGATGACTCAATGAAACATGAACGCGATAATCATTAAGAATGAAAGTAACATCATCCCACCATGAAAGTTTAGTCGTTTCTTCATCGCTGTAGTCATACTGTGGCTTTATGCCTTTCTCGAAATGATCGCCATGCTGTCGACTATGAAAGTTTTTTGCAGATTGTCTGAGAGATTGGTAATACAGATTTTTCATGGCTAATCAGATAAAGAAATGTAATGATACTTAACGATTTGAAGTATTTTAAATACTGTTCGCCTAATTTAACAGATGGGTGGCACTTCTAATGGTAATCGATGGCAATTTTGAGTGGTACTGAGTGGCTGTTTTGAAACGGCAATGAGTGGTTCTTTTAACAATAATACTCAGCGTGACTGGAAACCCGCTTTAAATAGGTTTACTATCCAGTTTGAGGAGAGGATGCCTCAGCAGTAATTAACCGACGTTTACACAAAATACGGGACACCCTCGAAATAGCATCGATTTCAACAGTAGTTGATCCTAACAACAGTCCTAAAAAACTGATACTGCCTTTTGGGTTTATTCAGTCTTCATTAATAGCATCTATGTGTTTAGATCAATCTAATCTGGGGCTATACCTTCGTGAATTAGATAAAAAGAGAAAAATCACAGTTTCTGTATATGTTGATGACATTATAATTTCGACATCTAACAAAAGTGATCTTGAGGCGATATCAAATAAATTTGAAGAAGTCGCTATCCAATCCAACTGGACGCTAAGTAAAACAAAACAACAAAAATTTGTAAGTTGCGTTTCAGCATTTAATATAAGTCTCAGCCACCAGAGTCTAAAAATAGAGAATCAAAGAATTGCTGACTTTAAATCTACTTTTCTATCGACCAAAAATGAGAAGGTCAAAAAAGGCATACTGAATTACATTAACTCAGTTAATCCTTCTCAACAAAGTGAAGTTAATGATGCTTAAAATCTCTGCTGGATTACTCGATATTATTGCTAAATCTATTGCCACATGTGAAACGCACGCATCATTACAGTCACTTTTTAAGCGCTCCGTTCCATTTGACCTTGAGCCATCCACTGGAAGTAAACTTGATATTTGTCATGACTATCTAAGACAAATAATAAATCATAACGAAATAGATATTCTTGTTGTTTTATCAAAGTTAATTGCTCGCTATATTGAAAATATGGATGAGGAAAATGTATTAATTGAAGAGTCAAAGCAAAAACTTTTGACGGCAATAAAAAAATCAAATCTAAGTCTCGATAACAATGGTTTTTTATTAAACAGCGATACCAAGCAACTTTCATCAAAAGAGCTATTAAAATCTATTAAAGATCTTGATGCGCAGTCAATTGATGAGGAGTTTGATAGAGCCTTAAAAAATGTTGAAAAAAATCCTAGAGAAGCAGTTTCAGCAGCCAGCAACATTCTTGAGTCAATATTTAAGGTATATATTGAAGATAAAACTCTAGAAATGCCTAAAAATAAAGACATCATGTCATTATGGGCAAAAGTGAAAGTCGATTTAAATTTTGATCCAAAAAAATTGGAAGATGACGACTTAAAGAAAATAATTTCTGGTCTTATAAGTATTGTAGATGGTATAGGTTCACTGAGAACCCATGCTAGTAGCGCTCATGGACAAGGAAAAACGATTTACAAACTTGAATCAAGACATAGCAAACTCGCAGTATTGGCATCACACACACTAGCAACATTCATTATTGAATCATCGAAGAAATAACTCTACGAATCAACATCGTCGAAACACCTCTTTCATAATTAATGCGATAATAGAGAGCTTGAATAAATTATCCGTTTTTCGTTACACAATGTGTAACACCACGAAATTTAAAATATTGATTTATTACATAAAAAATTAATTAAATCAGATACTTAGTATTTTATTAATTACACAAAAGTTACACAATTTTTATAACCTATTGATTTAAAATGAAAATAAACAAAAAATTTACTGAGTGGGAATAAGCGGATTTATCCAATATGAGTCGCGGTTTTGTTAAGGAAGATGATTTAGAGCTTGCAGGTACTGACCTGCCAGAACGCCCTGTCAGCGAGCACCCTAATTATGTTACAC
>JACCDX011682776.1_pt1 | contig 11339 bp, 8 predicted proteins | sample 7449681 | NCBI WGS metagenome assembly JACCDX01 (sample SAMN15323450, study PRJNA562643) | freshwater metagenome | isolation source: river surface water | place: USA:Blue River Watershed | collected 2017-08-18 | reverse complement strand
TAATATCATTGTGGTATTTATAATTAAAACATGAAACTACTAAAATACCTTTTTTTACTTTTAACTTTTTATAGTTACTCACAGTATTGTCCTTCATTAGGACCTAATCAACTTCTTCCGTGTGGAGTTAACTCTACCACATTAACGGCTGATTTAAGTCAGTGTGGACCTGGCGGACCAAACCCTAACCAAACAACTAACTATGGGGTCACAAACATTCCATATGTTGCTCAGACTAACACAGGGACACAGTTATTTATGGGTGATGATACTCAACAAGGTCCATTTAATATTGGATTCACTTTTTGTTTTTTTGGTAACACCTATACTCAGTTTTGGGTAGGGTCTAATGGTTGGATTTCTTTCTCAGGAGGTCAACCAATAACATTCACATCTCAAACAATACCTACAGGAAATATTTTTGTTCCAAAAAATTGTATAATGGGACCTTGGCAAGATTGGCATCCTGGTTTAGGAGGTCAAATTAGATATCAAGTACAAGGAGTTGCACCATGTAGAAAGTTAGTTGTTAGTTGGATTGGGGTTCCTATGTATTCTTGTACTAATAATCAAGGAACATTTCATATTGTAATTCATGAATCAACTAATGTTATTGAAAATCATATTGGGAACAAACCTGCTTGTGTGCAATGGCAAGGAGGAACCGCAACACAAGGTATTCATAATTTACCGGGAACTATTGGTATTGCCGTACCTGGTAGAAACTCAACAGCTTGGACTACAGTTAATAACTCATATCGATGGACTCCATCGGGACCTGTAGTTACACCAACTCTAACTTGGTACCAAGTTGGGAATCCAAACCCAATTGGGACAGGACCAACCATAACTGTTACACCTCCACCTGCAGGTGCAAACTATACTTGTCATTTAGTTTATCCTACCTGTAATGCTGGATGGGCAACATGTAATGCGGGTATTGGTAATTTAGGTCCAGACACAGTATTTGTACAACCCGGTCCACCACAATTACCACCACCAAATTTAATTTTACAAGACCCACATTGTAATAATGGGTGTGATGGTTCAATTACGGTGGTTCCTAATGGTGGAACAGGAATAACAACAATCTCTTGGAACGGTGGGTCAACAAACTTAACGTTAAATAATTTATGTAGTGGTAACTATCCATTTAATTTAGTTGATGCTGCTGGTTGTACGTATAATGGTACTGCAACATTACTTAATCCCCCACCATTACAAGCTCCACAATTTTCTAACACTAATCCTACTTGTTTTGGGTATTGTGACGGAACGTCAACAGTAAACCCAATTGATGGAATTGCGCCTTACACATTTGTTTGGGGTAATGGTCAAACAAATCAAACGGCAATAAATCTTTGTTCAGGTCAACAAACTGTAACCGTTTTTGACCAATACAATTGCCCTGCTAATGGAACAACTACTTTAGTTGACCCACCTATGGTTACTATTAATCCAATTACAGGTTTAGATACCGTTTGTTTTAATTCAACAAATAACATATATAATGTTTCAAGTGTGTTTCCTAATTTAATTTATAATTGGGCAAACTCTATTGGTAATATTACATCGGGACAAGGGACAGGACAAATTACATTAGATGTGAATGGAGTTAATAGTGGGACTTACCCTAACGCCATTTCTGTTATTGGTTTAAATGCAATTGGATGCCAATCTCAACCACAATATTTTACAATTGTTGATTTAAATGTATTACCTGTAATTGATTCTATTGGTCCATTTTGTGAATACGATAATTGTATTACATTAACTGCAACACCTGCTGGTGGAATTTTTAGTGGTATGAATGTTTGGGGTAATCAGTATTGTCCTAATAATGGGTATATAGGTTTAGACCCTGTTAATTATTCATACACACAAGCGGGTTGTTGGTTCGACACTACATTGACGGTACAAGTCTATCCAAGACCATCTTTAACTCCTGTTGTAGATGGTAGAATCGGAGCTTCAAGTGAATATCATGAAATATGTATTGGAGATAGTATAACAGATATGTATGATGCTGTTTCACCTAGCGGTGGATACAACGAATGGTATACGTTTGGTGATACTACTATTTCACAACAAATTAATATTACTTGGGACCAAGAAGGTATATTTAACTTTGATGTTGTAAGATGGGACAATGGTTGTGTATCTAATCCTGTAACGTTTACTGTTATTTTAGAATTATGTCCTGACGATTTAATTTATATCCCTAATACATTTACACCTGATGGTGATGAACATAACCAAGTTTTTAGACCAATATTTACGTCAGGGTTTGACCCATACCAATTTAATATGAAAATTTATAATAGATGGGGAGAGGTAGTTTGGGAAACAAACAATGCAAACTCAACTTGGGATGGGACTTATAATAATTCTATTTGTCCTGATGGTACTTACACTTGGACCGCTAGATTTGGTATGACCGACACCGATGAGGTAAAAGAAATTAAGGGTTATATTACAATTATAAAATAATTGTCTTATTCTTTTTAAGGTAGTATTTATTATTATGAGTAAATTAAATCCTGAATTAAAAAAGGGGGATAGAATTATCCTTGTCCACATGGATGGAGAAACTTTAGGTGCTGGTATCAAAGGTGAAGTTTTAGGTATTTCTAAAACTCCTAGTTTTGGAGGTAAAGACTCTTATCAATATAATGTTCGATGGTTTGATGATAAAGGTGAAGAATTTAGCCAATTAAGTTTACTTCCAGAAGTTGATGCTTGGATTATGGACTCAGATGTTCAACAAGAAAATATCCAAGAAATTAATTTTAGAAATCTTGATGACCTTATTGCTAAAGGTGATTTTTTAGCGTCTTTTTCTAAAAAAGAACTAGAAGAAGTTTATAAGTTTTTAGAACTTGAAAGACAAATTGGTTCCCACAACATGGCAATGGAAGGAGGTAAGTTTTTATTGATGGGCCCTGATTATATACGGGACTTTTTCAAGTTACAAAGTCATCACATAAAACCAGATAAAAAAAAAGAGATACTTATTAAGAGTCTTATCAATCGTTCAGAGGATATCTATAATTTGTTTGTAAGAGCATCTATGAAATACCTCGATAACAAAGAAATAAAATATAGTCTAAAAGACGTACAAAAAACTATGGTTAAATTAGCAACAACAGCCAAACAGTTTTGGATGTTTGAAGCAAATAAATTTTTAAATAAAGAAATAGAATGAGAGGTTATTCAAAAATGTCTGATGAAGACAGACAATCAATTTTAAAACAACATGCAACAGTTTATGATGGTTATGCGACAGGTAATGTTCAATCAAACATGACCCCATTAACCGTTTATGATGCCGCAAGAGATAAAGAAGGCGTTACTGTTGATAGTAATGGTAATGTAAAAACATATATAAATCATAACATTAATGAAATCACCGCCAAACCATTAAACTACGATGAGATTGATCCAGCATACGAATTTGAATCAGACGGACCACAACAATCTATGACACAAATGGGTATGGGTAAAAGACCTTATGAATTTGTTTCAAAAGGCCCATCTGATGTTTATGAAGATGAAGATTATTTTGAAGACGCCGATTTTGATGCATTACTAAATTACGACGAAGATTTACAACATAAAAGAGACCAAATAGAAGAAAATGTTAATAAATCTTTAGATATGTTTAGAAGATTTAAAGGGTTTAACTAATGGAAGTCGTTGAAGTTATTTCACAATATATAGATAAAGTTCAAAATTTAATAATTGTTGAATTCAGGATGTTTGGAGACGGCGATGATAAAATAAGAGAAGATTTTATTGAGTATAGTTTTTTTGAGGATTTTGGTTTTGATAATACTAAAAACTTCGAAATTTTTGAGTCTATAATGGAGGATGATAATGATGAGTGGGATGATAATGATTTTGATTATATTAATGATGAAGATAGTTTAATTTCATTTTTAAATGAGTATTATGTTGTCTATCCTAAAAAAATACCAAAAGCAGAATATAAATGAAAAGTATTTTAAAAGAAATTAAAAAGTTTAGAAAACTAACAAAACTTAATGAATCTAATGAATTCGATTCAAAGGTTGTGTTAATTGGTGACGACATCGCTTATTTACTATATGATAAGGACTTTGAACCTGCGGACGGAATGATTAATGATAAAATGACAATAGATAGTTTGATTGATATTTTATCTGATATGGAACCACAAAGGGACATTGACCATGTTTTTGTGTCAATAGGTAAAAATGACAAATTTAATAGAGGTAATGATATTAATTACCTTTCGGAGTTACTAAATGATGTATACCCTAATGCTAAAATTAGTGCAATAAAATCAATAGTTGATGAAGATTATTTAGATGGTCGAGAAAATGATTTTGATATAAAATCATTAGAAAAAAAGATAAATAATTTCTATGATAAATTTGAAAGAAATGGTATTGATGTTATTGGAAACTATGAATCTGTTGACTACGATTTGGGTTATAGTGACGTAAACATCAATAATCTTAAAAAAACCATATCTGATTCTATTTTTCAAAACCAATCAGGTACTAATTTTTATGACGACGACGATACAGATAAAATAGAGGATGAGTTGTATCATCAAAATATTGATATATATGGAGACGATGAGACTGATTTCGATACTATTTATGAGTTTTTAAATAGATTCCAAGAAATGCATAAATCAAAAAATGTGTATAGTTCAAAAACTAAATCTAGTTTTGGTCCTGATATTGAACAAATACAAATCGCTTTGAAATTTTTGTTACCTAACTCAGACTTAGAGATAACAGGTAAATATGATTTAGATACAGAAGAAACCGTTCACGAATACCAAGAAATGCATAATTTGGAACCTACAGGTATCTGTGATAATGAAACTATTGAGGATATATTATTTAACTTAAAGGTTAAAGGTTTTGATGATAATGATTTGGCTATGTTTATAAAAGATGAGTTAGGACATGAACCATTTTCAAAAGACAGTGATGAGTATCAAGATAATTTACAAAAAAGTGATGAATTAGTTGACAGCGGTAAGACCTCAAAAAAAGGGTCTATTCATTCAGAAGATGAGAAATTTTATGAAGAGATTTTAGACTGTATAGGGGCGCCGGATACAGATGAAAATAAACTATTCTTTTACGCTTGGAGACAATCTGAGGGGGCTAAAGCGACCTTCAACCCATTCAACACTACACAACCTTTTGGTGATGATACTAAATACAACTCTGTTGGAGTTAGAAATTATGAAACAGAAGAAGATGGGATAAAAGCCACTTGTAAAACATTAAAAAATGGTAGGTACCCATGTATCGTTGGCGGTCTTAAATCTGACATTGGTGCTAAAAATATAGCAAAAAAGTGTATTGCAAATTTAAAAACTTGGGGTACTGGAGGGCTAATATTTAAGGTATTAAATAGAGGTGGGAGTGTTAATCCGCCAGCAATTGCAAGAAAAAATAAAATTAACATCCTCAAAAAAGATGATGATGTTATTGAGTAATCCTGATAGGTAATGAAAAAGTTAAATGAAAATATCTACAGAATTAAACAACTTATGACTATTATAGAAAATAGTAAAGACATTAACTATGAAGAATATTTAGATGAGGAAATTGAATTAGATGAAGAAGGTGAAGAAGCATCTGCAGATTCATCTAGCAGTTCAAGCACAAGTACCACATCATCGATTACTCCATGGGAAAGTGGTGTTGGTAGAGGACCTGGAAATCCAATAACCAGCGCTAAGCGTGAGGATAAAGTTACTAGAAGTAAAGGTAATCCAATAGGACCAACAAAATGGGCATCAAATAGAACTATGGGACCAACAGGTAAAAATTACAAAATATAATGAAAAAAATTATAACAGAAGATTTATTACAACAAATTAGACTTATGAATTATGATAGGTCTAAAACTTTACAAGAACAAGAACAAGAATTTAATAATATCAGATTATTAAAGGAAGATTGCGTTCAATCTATGGCAATGATTGACCCAAAAACAGGTAAAGGTGCGTATGTTGATTCTGTAACGGGTAAACCTTGTACACCCAAAACTCCGTCATCGACAAAAATAGTAAAAAAAGATAATACTATTAAACCTCTTTGGAATACTAACATCAAAGAATTTGTTTTTCCTGCGTATGTTGAATATTTAGATGTTCCTAAAGATAAAATATATAAGAAAAATGCGGATGGGACTTTTTCATTAAAATATCCGGCTTCAGGTACAAATGAAAAAGTATCTGCAGATTCACCTGAAGTTATTCAAAAAAAGAAAACAATTTGGTACGACGACCAATTTAAAAAAAATATAACTGATAAAACTAGTGGAGATAAATTTAGGGTTTGGGTTAATGATAATCCGGACCAATTGAAATTGGTCAATAATGCCTTAAAAAGTTCTGGAATTAATACATCTTTAGATAGGTCAGGTCCATTTGATAATGATGTAATTAAAATAGCATATAAAACTGTTGGTGGTAATTATGAGGTATCTAAAATTAAACCTTATAGTATTGAATCATTGTATAAAGGATATTTAGATGATTTAGAAAATATTAATACTAGTAGTGATGACCAACAAATTGCACAATACAGGCAAAATCCTGAAAGTTTAAATACTAGTATCACTTTTATGTTATCTAAATTAGACCAAAAAGAGTTAGATTTTATATCAAAAAATAACAAATATAAAGATGACGTAAATTGGTTAGAAAAATATGGTAAGGATTTTATTAATAAGTTTACAAGTGAAGAATATGTCACAAGAGAACATCTTTATGGTGGATACAATTTATTTAAAAGTGCTTTTGAACACAGAAATAAAATAAAGTCCTCCATGATGTGGACTGACCAGCCAAAAATTTTATTAAAGGACCTTTCAACTATCGGTAATATTTCTAGAAGTACCGCGATTGACCCTAGTTATATAATATCAGTTTTATGGGTAGATGCAATACAATCTACCATCACAAAAAATATACGAGAAGAAATCTTAAACATTAAAGAAAAACCTAAAAAACCTGCTGATTATGACTCTTGGTCACCTGACAAACAAGCTCAGTGGACGTTTGATAGTGTTTTTAATATTGAAGGATCATCGGACAGTGAATTTCTTAGTAAACTAAAACAAGAGTTAAAAATATACGACGATTTAATAAGTTACATTTATCAACATAATACACAACTTTTATTACAAACACCAAAAAGAGGAACCGATATTGGGAGTGGTGAAAGTAATATAGATGCTTGTAGAAAAACTATTACAATAAATAAACCCGTAAATGTAACAGATTTATTTGGTAAAACAGTGGGACAAAAAACCGGAACTTTTAATTATAGTATGACTAATGTCTGTAAAAACTATGGAGGATTATGGTTAAATGGAGTTACTTCAATGGCGTCTTGTTGTTGTGTTAACGTTCCAGTTGATAAACCAACATATCCTTCTGTTAGTGCCACTTTAATAGAAAGAGATTTAGGTGCGGGAGGAGATTCACAAACTAGACAATATTATGCCAATATAAAAATAAATCTAATTAGGAGTTGTGAAAGAACAAAGGATATTAGAAATCTAACTGAAAGGGCTAGCGACCAAGTTAGGGACTGTAGTCAGGATTACCATTGTTGGTTAGATATTGCATCGATAGCCGCATTAATAATTCCAGGGGTTGGTATAGTGGTATCGGCTTTAATTGATGTTGCGAACGCAGCAACATACTTAGTTGAAGCCGGATTAGCGGATAACCCAAATGATAGAAACGAGGCGTTACTTGGTGCTGGTTTTAGTATGTTGGGGGCGATTACTGGTGGTGGAGGGACTACGGCAAAATATTTAACAAAAGGAGTATCTAAAGAGGTACAAATGTTTGGTAAAGAATATGTTACTATAGTTTACGAAGTTTATGGTAAAGCCGGTAAAATTGAATCCGATATTCTAAAAGAAGAGTTAGAAGGTACCTTTGAATTATTGGCTAGAAAACGAGGTCTTAGTGAAGCAGAACAAAAAGTGGCAAAAACATATTTGTCACAAGTAAGTAAATTAAATACCGCGGCTTTTGATACTTATGTTAAAAGTGTACAATCAGTACAAGATAAGATAGGTTTAGCAAACATGAGAAGAATTGGTTCTGAACCTAAATTCATAGAACTTTTAAATAAAGAAAATGGTGATGTAATAACTGCACTTTCTAAATATACTAAATCTGAGGCGGGTAGAGAAGCCCTAACCGAGTTCGGGTTATATGCAGTATTGGCTGATTACCTACCGACTCTTCAAGTTGGTGCAATGCAACAGGCTTCAGAAACTGGTAAAATACCAGTAATTGGTTCAAACACACCTTTATCTGTTATGGTTCAAACTTCTGGATATGATTTAGCGTCAGCCCAAGAAGAATTTGGGTCAACAAAAAGTAAAGAAGATAATGAGAAAATGAGATTGGCTTGGTTGGATATGTGGAGGCCGGGTATGGTGGTTACAGAATTGGATCAGGAGGATTATAGAGACCAAATTTCAAAATTTGAAAAAAAATTAATCAAACAGACAAGACCTAAATTTAAAACTACCAAATTTTCTAAATATGCTACTACTTCTTTAAAGAATAGATTGATTTATGATTTTCAAAAAATATTAGAAAAAGAAAAAGAATCTAAAGAAAGAGAGGAACGATTAAAACAAATATTTGTTGTATCGGATGAAGATTATGAAAGAGAATCGCAACTATCTAATAAAGTTGTTATAAAGAAAAGTGTTAGTGATAAAAAAGACACTAGTAGACTTTCTGGGGATAAAGTGAGCAAAGAAGATGAAAGTTTGGATGATTTCAAGTATTAAAAATACACATATAGGGAATATTTAAACATTCAATAATATTTATATTAAAATAAAAAAAATGAATATCACATTAAATGAAGAACTAAATAGAATGAGAGTTTTGATGGGGGGTAACCTATTGAAAGAAAATTCAAATGTTTTAGACATATTAATTGAAACCTCAGTAGGAAGGACTTTCAGAAAAGTGTGGGACGATTTCGTATCAACTGCAGGTAAAGACGTGAAATTACCAAGCGCCAATAAAATCGCTAAATTTGCAGATACAGATATTTCAAGTTTTAAGTTACTAAAATCACATTTTGATGACGGAGATAATATGTCAATTTGGAAACTAATAGTTCCTACTAAATACCACTCAAATATAAATTTAACTAAGACTATACTTAAAGATTTATCAGATTCATCAAATAAAGGAGAATCCGTTAGTCGGTTATTTAAAAAAAACGCAGAAGGAGATTACCTTTTTGAAAAAATACCAACTGCGGGAGGTATACGAGGTGAAATTTTATATAGGGCTCAAAAAGAATTCCCTACAGAGTTTGAGGCAGGATTGAAAAAGTTACCATCAAAAGAAGGAGTAACTAATATACCAAATGCCGAAATTCCAAAAGTTTCTGAGCCTGATGTTGTGACAACACCTGAAAATAAAATCACGTCTGATAATTTACCATTTAACAAAAGAGAAAAACCAAATACACCAGGATTTACAAAACAATATGAAGACTTACCTGAAGATGTATCTGCAAAGTACAATGAAATTAACGCCAAAACAGAAAAAACAAAGGCGGAACAAGATTTCTTAGACGGATATACAAAATGGAAAGATGGTGAAGATGTGGATTGGGAAGATTTAAAAAGTAAACTACAGGATGAAGCGGACAATTTAAAATATAGAGCAGAATTTGCAAAGTTTAAACCTAAATGGTATAATGACAATTTTATGTGGAAATTTTGGGTAAATCAAATTGTACCATATTACAAATGGATTTTTGACCCACTTATTAGAATGTTTAGAAATGCCGCAACAAAACTGGGGATGATAAAACCAAAAACTTTTGATGAAGCCCTATTTGAACTGAACAAATCATTTACAAAAGGATTGGACGCTACTGTCACAAAAAGAATAGATAAGATAGGTGGTAATGCGTATTTTAGAGATTTTATAAAGAAATTTGGGGAAATGCCTAGATTTTCTCCTGACGAAATGTTAAAAACCGATGACATATATGGAAAAATGTGGGATTATTTTATTGAACAATATCCAAAATATATTAAAGGGGATGAGGAATTGGTTAAACAATTTGATAAGTTCACAGCAAAATTATTATCATTTCAAAACGAAACCATGGGGGTCCAAAAAGGGTTGGCCATGAGAGACTTATTAAAAAACGCAAATGAAATAGATGGAAAATATTCGCAACAATTTAATGTTGCAGAAAGACAATTAACAAATATTGAATTGAAGATGATAAAGGCCGTTAATCAAATACCATTTGCTCCTAAAATTAGTGAAGGTACTTGGAAAAAGGCTTGGTCGGCGGCTGTTTCATATGTAAGAGGAGGTTCATTCACAACCCCAAAGAATTACGAAAAATACTTATTAAAGGAATATATCAATGGTAGTCTTAAAGGAATTGATTACGCAAATGGTTCTGGTAAGTATTTAACACCAAAAGGATTTAAAAATTCACAATTATTTAAGTGGTTAATGATTAGGTATGCAATTTCCAACGTTCTTGTACCTGTCGTTGTTGGTACCATTCAATTAATTTTTGATGGTGCTCAGGCCACTCTATTTGACATAAAAGCAGAAAGGGATGAGCCTATTTTTGAAGATGCTGAAGGTGGTCAAATTATAGTTAATTATTATGTGTCTAAAATACTTGAAGAAAAAAAAATACCGTGGACGAGTATTAACTTTGAAGGGTGGGAAAAATATGCCAGTCTTATGCCGGGTTATTCAGAGGAGGCCCCAATCGCCTTAAAAAAACTTATTATTGCGGGTTTTTGGGGTGGTAATAAAACATGGAGTCAGAAAGAAGCGGAAGACTTAAATAAAGGCTTGGAGTTGTTAAATGTAGAACAGAGAAGACTTAAGTTAAATACGGAAGAATGGACTCCGGGGTTAAAAGATAAATTAAGAGGTAGAAATGATATAATAACAGATAAAAATGGACAACCATATTCAATAACCGATAAAGAACTTAATTTACTTAGATTTGGTTATGATATTAAAGACACGGAAAATCTAACCCCTATTGCTCAATGGTTTAAAGGAGGTCGAGTTATTAGACAATTTAAATATGTTAAAGACCCCAAAGATGAAACTAAAGGTTCTTATTTTTATAGAAAAGTGGCTTACGATGGTAATAAGGCTAAGCATGGGCAATGGATAAAACTATAATAAAAAAATTAATTAAAAATATATAACAATATGTTAAACGAAAATAAGCCAAGAGAAAAATTCGGTGAAGACAACTTCAAACACTGGAAAGATACAT
>JACCDX010330981.1_pt1 | contig 11339 bp, 10 predicted proteins | sample 7449681 | NCBI WGS metagenome assembly JACCDX01 (sample SAMN15323450, study PRJNA562643) | freshwater metagenome | isolation source: river surface water | place: USA:Blue River Watershed | collected 2017-08-18 | reverse complement strand
CCATGCCATAATCGCTAAAAGCATCGACGAAACTTGGGTAGATAAATTTACCCTTACATTCGATGACAACGGCATCTTTCGGGATGGCAACCGAGGTTCCAACCGCCTCAATACGTCCTTGTTTAACAATCAGGGTAGCATTTTGCAAAGTTGTTTTGGCATCTTTTACGACAGTCGCATGAACAAAGGCATAATAACCTGCACGTGGATTCGCGACATCGTTGATAGGAAAAGTTACTTGAGCTTGAAGTCCATGCACGAGGAAAGCGAGTAGGACCCCGAGACTCCGGAAGGAGAATTTTTTCATAGGTATGCTTTATTGATGAACAAACAAGTTACCAAAAAAAATCTTTCTGCCTATCCCTACCTCCGATTTACTGCTTTTTTGCCATAATAATTTGCGACGCATTTACACCAAAGGTGTTTAGGATCCTGTGAGAGGTCCTCCGTATAGAATAATGCGGAATGATTTTTTAACGGAGCTACCTCCACACTATCCGATTTTGATAAGCGTATTTGCTCAAATCTTGCTCGGTATTCCTGTGTATAGGCCTCCGCAGATCCTGAGCTAATTTCATGACTGAGTAAGCTGAAGTTTTTGCTTTTATAAATCCCCAAACCAATGAATACCAAAACTAAAACGGAAATTCGGTTCAGATGTAATCCGCCCCAAACGGTCTTAAGTTGTAAGACAATGAAACAGGTAAACATCAACATAAAGAGTAAAAACAAACTAATGATACGTTCGGGAATATGCACCTCTCCGAGAGCAAAAGACAAGGGGATGAAACTGACGATAATAGAGATAAAGAATAAAGCGGTCACAAGAAACATATCCACGATGGACATCCGAGCATAGCTTTTTGGAAGTTCGAGAACAAACAACACCCACAGAAAACATGCCCACATGAAGGGGGATGAAAAGAATTGTTTAATTAATTCTTTGACATTGGATAGTAAAATATGTATGCCATCGCCCAGGTTTACATTGGTGACGGCACGTACTTGATTTCCGGGAGCTAGCATGACAAGTAAAAACCCGACAAGCCAAATCGCAAAAAACAAATATAGTTCGGATTCAATCGGGCCCTTAAAGCGCCATTTCCAAAGTTGATATCCCCAAAATACCCCTGTAAAAAGTAGCATGCTAATCTCACTGCTTCCCATGAGGCAAAACAACAAAATAGACAAAATCCATGTGCGTAGCCGACTCGTCTTTTCGAAAAAATAGACAACGAAAAACAACAAAACCAGTTGGAGCGATGCATAATAATAGATCCCTGAGAACCAGTAAAACCACTGATACATACCTGAAATAGAATATAATGTGGCTGCTTGAAATAGAAAGACACTCGACCACAATCGGGTAGACCGAAGGGGTAAATCAGTTACGCGGCGCACCAGATATAAGTTTGTCACAAAACCAAATGTGAGCAATAGGTAGGTATTGAGCCCGGAAAAAGTAAAACTTGAGCTAAAAAACAGGGGCGTTAGGTGCATCAGGATATTTCCAAAATAGCGGCCACTCCAGCCCATGTAATAATAATACGCACCTGGTAATACGCCATATACTTTGGATACCCAAGCAAAACAGAAATCGTCCACGAGGTTAGGTGTGTTGAATTGCGCGATGTATAACATCATCCCTACCATGACAAACCAGCAGCTAAAACAAGCTACTAGCATGACTAGACCAATTATTCGACTCACTTTGCTGTTGCCCATTTCGTTAAAATATCACGCGTTTTTTGCGCAAGTAAACGCTGAAAAATAAATAAACGATGTAAAAGAAACGGTTTCGAGCTCGCAAATATTCCGCTTTTAACGGTCTCTTCCGAGCAGGTGCTGGTGTACAAGTCACTTCAAACTCTTGAAATCCTTGACCGGTTTCCAAGAGTTTCCCCGAATGATCAAGCGAATAATTCATGTAACGCGCATCGAAATGCAATGACTTCAAAATAGCGGTGTTGACTAATTTAAACGCACATGAAAAATCCTTTAAGCTCGACCCATAAATGGAATTACATAATCGGTTAGAAGCTTTTTGGCCAAAACGATTCATCCAATTATCAAATTTTCGGGTACGAAAGGTAAAGGCAATGGGTGTTTCCGTCCGCCACAAGGCCGGCAACATGGCATCCAAATTTTCAATGGGGAATTGCCCGTCAGAATCCGTAATAAGCGTCCATGGATGTTTTGCTTGTGCGATTGCCCTAGCGAATGAAAAGCCGGGCCCTTCATTCTTTTCGTTACGCAAAATAACTACTCGTGTATTGCCATTAAAAGCATCCCGCAATTGCTCGTATTGATCCAAGGCACTAAAGTCATCGCAAACAATCACCTCAATGGCATCGATCTCAGGATGATTTTCCCCATAGGCAAGCCATTGATTGACCAAGGAAATAATCCCCGGACACTCATTAAATGCCGCCGTAACAATACTAATTGAGTTCTTCATCAATTGCTTGAATCATCGATTTAATTCCTTCCTCCAATGAAATTTGGGGAGTCCAATCTAACATTTCTGTAATCTTTTTCACATCCGCTATGGTTGTGTTCGCGTCGCCAGCACGAGAGGCGGTATGATTTTTTTCCAAGGGGAAAAAGGCCGCCAATTCATTGACAGAGTAGTTAATGCCAGATCCCACATTAAAGATCTCCCCTACATGCGCTGTTTCCATCGCTTTGATATTCGCCTGAACTACGTCTGAAACGTGAATAAAATCACGGCGTTGTTCTCCGCTTCCGTGAATTTCTAGGCTTTGTTTGTTTCGGTATTTATCTAGAAAAATACCCACGACAAGCGCATAAGCCCCTGTCGTCGGTTGGCCTGGACCATACACATTAAAATAGCGCAGAATATTCGCCTCTAAACCGAAATTACGAACGTATTGTTGGACATATAATTCCCCAATATGCTTCGTTAAGCCATAAAAATTCAAAAAATCCCCTTGATCGTTTTCATTTTGAACTCCTGGGTGATTCCCATAAAACGTCGAGGAGCCTGAATAAACCATGCGCTTCACACCTTGTTTCCGTGCAGCCGCTAAAATGTTCAATGTCCCTAACACATTGCTATCGTGGCATTCAAAGGGCATATCGAATGAAGGGCCACTTCGTGAGAAGGCTGCCATATGAAAAATTCCATCGACCCCTTCAGCTGCTTTTTCACACGTGGAAAGATCTTGAATAGACCCTTGGATAAGTTGTACCTCTGGATGCAATTTAGTCGCATCACCAAATGACATATCGTCTAAGACACGGACTTGATGTCCGGTTCCTACCAGGGTATTCGATAAATGTGTTCCAATAAATCCGGCACCACCGGTCACTAAATATAGCATACTATTGAATTAGATGTTCGCGTTGTTCTACGTACAATTTTGCCTGCGCTAGTTCTTCTGGTGTATTGATTCCCAGTGATTTATAGAAAGGCTGATCGAGGCGCCAAAACACCTTAAATTGCGGGTGCAAGGTACCAATATATTTAACAAAATTCTTTTCTCCTGTCACTTTTCCTATTGGGGCATGTTCTGAATAATGTGCCCAAGTAGCTTGTAAAAGGCTTTTATTTAAACCAAAAATCCCCATGTCTTTAAAACCATGCGCATCAACGGCTTCCCCTTCACGGCTTTCTAATACTTGTACGTCTTGCCCCACAAACCGATATTGAACATAGGGCTTATCTACCCAAACCAGCGGTACCGTAGCGTCATGAAGGGATAAATCTTTCCACATGGCATCATGAAGCGTTTGGTCACAAAATGGTTGGTCACCCCACTGCAAAATTAGTCGGACGTCCTCAGGCATAGCTAAGACATGCGAGACTAATTGGTTCACGGCATCGAACATACCTGTGGCTTCGGACTGAATTAATAGCTGGATATTCGAAGGTACATGCGTGGCTACATGCTTGTCAAAATAGGCTTTTCCTTCGGGACTTAATAGCAACAGCACAAGATCAACCTCCGCATTCAAGGATTCCAAGATGAAATCAAAAACAGTCTTTGAACCCGAAACGGGTGTAAATATTTTGGGAACGTGGCTATTTAAACGACTTCCTTTCCCCGCAGCAGGTATGGCTAATATCTGTTTCATCGAGTTTGTATTAGTTCCGTTAAATAGGTGTTAATCGAGGGGTAATATACATCTGAAAGGCTTTCAATCACAGGATTGTGCACGCCGACAGCGCGAACCTGGGCAGCTTTTAAACTTTGAATGCCTTGGATAGAATCTTCAATGCCTTGCACCTCTCCTTGAATATCATGCGTGCGGATGCAATGTAAAAAGGGTTCTGGATCTGGTTTGGAAGCGCCATAATCTTCAGCCGTTACGATTCCTTGAAACAGGTCTCGCATTTGGTGTAAATCCAACAGCGCATCGATGGATCTCCGGCTACCGCCAGTTACGATATAAAGTTTGAAATCCTTTTGAACTAATTGCGCCAGAAGATTAAATTCAACGAGCGTTTTAACTTGATCTAAATTCGCCTGGTAGCTTGCTGATTTATACTGGGCAAGCGCTCGTGTATCCTGAAATACCGATTGATAGCGCGCAAAAACTTCCATCGTTTTTATGCCTTTGAGGGATTCATAGGGCGGACATTCACCTAAATTAAATTCCTGAAATGTCTTCAAATAAGCTGCCTCGTGACCTGCCTCTGTATCAAACAAGGTACCATCGAAATCGAACAATAGGCTACACATAAAGACGAACTAAATTCTTTAAAACGGTGCCTACTTTTGCGAATAGATTAAACTCTTTAAAGGTTCGATAGCCGATCGGCAAGGAGGCGAGTTTAACCATCGGAATGCGATTAACTTCCTTTAAAAAATGGGAGATATTCCGATAGGTAATGGCGTATTTTCCTTTGACTAAATAAATTCCACTCAATGGATCCGGCTTAATTCTTCCAAAACGCAAAAAGTACACAAAACTCACAAAATAAGAGGTAACCAAAGCCACCACGAAATTGCGATTGGATTCAACAAAATTGTGCTTGAGTGATCGAATCAATTGTCTTCTCGATTCAAAACGAGAACCTATAACACCATCAAGTTGGGTCATTTGAACGATATCAATCCAAAAATCAATTTCATACAACGCAATTTTCCCTGAGGCATCAATATGCAATTGATAAGCTGCATCAACTGATTCCTCCCCGAGAACAAAGCGAATTTTCCGCGATGAATCGGCATTTAGGCGATCGATTTCAGGTAAATAATGCTTGTCAACTAAACTCAAGGAATTTCCATAGAAATGCACACCGATGTTGACAACACCATCTTGCATGTCGATGGCCCGACAAATCCAATTCCAAAGTTTTTGGCCATCATGTTTCAAGTTTGCATCCGCAATTCGCTGAACAATGATGGTGGGCGTACTATTTTTAGGCTTGATTAAGCTATCCCGGTCAACTAGAATTGCATCAAAGAAATCCGTCTTGGCTGGATCTATTTCCTGAAGGATTTGGCCCATGAATTGCTCAAAACTAATATTGCGGATATCACTATCGTACTGATTATTAACGATGGCAACCTTTTTGCCCGGAGCGGCCAAAATGGCGTCTTGGCAGATACGATACGAAGGTAGCAACGATGAGAACTGCGTCCCTGAACCAAATATGATTACATCGGCTTCTTTCAATGCAATTTCCGCATCTTTCGAGATTGAAGGGACTTTGGCAAGCGCTTCAATGTCAGCAATTGTATAGGTTTTCGTATCATCAAGACTCAATAAGGCCGACAAAGGGAGCAAATAAAATGCTTTTAATGGCTTGTCTCCTTGGTAGTTGACGATATCCGCCTCATTTTTCAACAAGTTCCCATCTGCGTCAAAAGCGACCAATTTGGAATCGTCTTCCGTGGAAACATTGATTAATCGAGCGGTCAATTGGAACTGATTTGTCAGGTTGCGCAAGGCCAGATTAAAGTCTTTTGTCTCCACAAAAAGTCCACCCATGACGATATTTCCAACGCTAAACCCGAGCAACTCCGCAAATTGCTGCGTAAAATCGAGTAGTTGTTTGGCGCCAAGAATGAAATATTGTTTAATGAAGGCATCAGCCCGTTCGTTTAGCTTGAACTGATTGCCAACTAATTTTTCGATGAGATTAGCAGGCGAATTAAGTAATTCGTGCGTTTGTTCCTCGGAAAGGCGATGTTCAAACAAGCGTTTGACATTGCGATTGGATTCCGTGAAGTCATCAATGATGTAGGTAAAATTCTTTCTAAAATCGGATGGCCCTAACATGCCCTGATTGGCACTTCGAATAATTCCGGTGGACAGACCGTCGTCATAGCCGTTGATTAGAAGACTTAAATTTACGTAGGGGATATCTTTTAAATGCTTGATGATATTAGCATTCCCATTCCCACCCGTAAAGATTACTACATTCATGCCTTGACTTAAAGATATTAAAGTCAAAGTTAATGCTTTAAACGGATTTGATGATTTGTCAAGCTAAAAAAATCAATAAATGGGTTGCATGCCTTTAATTAAGTCCTGAATTATTGTAAATTGGTCCTTCATTTGATACCGCATTGAAAAAACCAAAGTACCGTTTATTTTACCTCCTCTTACTACTGAGTTTCTTCAGTACACAGGTAGTCGTGGGTCAAAAGTTTAATGTATTTACTTTTAGTCAACTTCCACAAGATTATCAGCTATTTCCCCGAGAGCATGATAACCTGGGTACCATTGCCATTGAAGGTAGCTTGTCCAGTAATGATTTTCAATCCTATGCGGTTCGTTTGCTTCGGAATGGGGTCGTCAAAACGTATAAAAAATCAAGCCTTCAGTTTAGCAATGGGACAGCAAAGCTTGCTGAGTCCTTGAAAATTCCTGCGGAATTAGCAGAATACGGATTAGAAATTTATGGATTCAAAAATGCTGATTCTACCCTTATTGTTCGTCGGTCTAATTTAGTCGCAGGTGATGTTTTTTATGTTTCCGGTCAATCCAATGCATGGATTGGGCCCATTGATGATTTAGTTTACCAAGGGGAATGGTGTCGTTCTTTTGGACTGGTTCAGGGGAGCGAAAACTATGGCCCCTATAATCCAGCGGATACCTTGTGGTCGTTAGCAGTAGGCCGAGCTCGTATCGGGCCCTTTGCAGCGGAATTGGCAAAATTATTAATTCAATCTGAACAAATTCCCATTGCTATCATAAACTCAGCAGCAGGCGGAAGTGGCATTGATTGGCATTTGCAACTAGATGGAAATTTGGCGGCACTGGATGGTGGCAATATTATGTATTACAAGGCAGTCAAGTCGAAGACCATTCAAAAAGTTCGTGCGATCATTTACCGACAAGGCGAGGCAGAAGCAGCAGATTCAAATGTCCCTTATACGTGGGGAAACAAGTTTAATTCCTTGCTTCAAAAATATAAACAATTCTTCCCGAGTGCTCAATTTGTCTATAATCCTCAGTTAACAATTTACGAATACCCGAATAAAAATGCATCACAATTACGCGAAGATCAGCGCACAATCAGCCAAAACGGCTATGTGAAATCATTCGCTACGGTTGGTAATACCGGCGTACTTCCCGATCGCTTACACTACACAAACGTGGGATACCGACAAACGGCCAATGAACTCTTCCGCTTAATTTCAAATCAAATTTACAAACGACCTTACTCTGTTGAGATTCAAAGTCCAAACATCCAGAAGGCTTATTTCATGTCAGAGGCGGAACGGAATAAAATTCACCTAATTTTTGAAGAAGGACAAAATATGCGGGTGAGTTTAGACACGACCGTGGTGGACAATAAAGGTAATTTTATCAATGCCAAATTGGCCAAATACTTTTATTGGGATAAAACAAATGTTGGATCATTTGAGCCTTACATCACTTCCATTGAGGCAGTCAACAATGAAGTCATCATAACTTTTTCGCAGCCGTACGCAGGCAATAGCATTGGCTACTTACCTGATTACCATCGAGACTTTCTTACAGGTTCGAGGGAGTATCCTTTCCCAGGCCCTTTTATGAAAAATAGCATGGGAATGCGTGCATTTGCCTTTTCAAATTTTCCTGTTATTGTTCTAGACAAGGCAAATTTCGATTTTACCTGCTCACCCAATCCTGGGGAAGACATCATCCGAATTAGTTGGGATAACCAAGCCACAGGAAACTTAGAGGTTTTCGACATGCTAGGTAAAGTTATTTACCGCGAACGAGTAGAAAAACTTTACCGTACGACCATCGATGCTTCCCAATGGACAAGTGCAAATTACTTTGTGCAATTTAAATCTGACACGGGCAGAACCTACAGCAAACGTCTAGCCATTTTACATTAAGCTTTCTGTGGAAGCCAAGGTATAACAATGGCCGTGGTGTTGCATACCTATTTTGGGATAATAGCCTTCAGCCGCTGGTGCTGCCAAAAGAATAATCTTCGGCCCCGGAATTGCTTGCTGCACCTCATGAATCAACTGCCTGCCTATTCCTTGCCGTTGATATTGCTCATCTACGGCCAAGTCGGACAAATAACTAGTAAAAACAAAGTCGGTCATCACCCGCGCAATTCCGACTAATTTCGCACCATCATAAGCACCTACATAGGTATTTCCATGTAGAAACATTTGCTCCATGGCATGTAAATCCTGTAACGGTCTTCGCTCGCCCAAGGTAGACCGACGTAAGATATCGATAAAGTCTGCGGTGGTCAGAGGTGGATTTACTTGATAGACTATAGGCATCCTTTCAGGAATTAATTAGGCCAAATTTAATTTATTTTCTCAAATCCATGCATAGAACCTATCTTTGCATGGAATAAAATCCGCCCGTATGACACAATTATTAAAACCCTTGATAGAAAAGATCACAAAAGACCCGATAGTTCATGCTAAATGGTTAAACACCTTATCATACATGGAGAATACAGGGGCTAAAAAAATATCAAAATTTGAATCAAAAACGGATGTTAGCCTACTTATTTTAAAACACGCAGCTGAGGAACATCGTCATGCCTATTATTTAAAAAAACAGATTTCTAAATTAGCGTCTACGGGATTTGAAAATTACGATGATGCTTGGCTGATTAGCCCACAAACGTCGAAATACTACCTAGATATGCTGGATGTTTGGGTAAGCAAATACATCAAAAAAACCTTAGGATTAAGTGGATATGAGTTGAAATGGGCATCTTATTTATTAGTTACCTATGCCATCGAAGTGCGTGCCGATGAATTATATCCCATTTACCAAGAAATATTAACTGCCAGCCAATCTAAAATTCAAGTAAAATCCATCATCGTGGAAGAGGTTGGACATTTAAATGAGATGAAGGCACAGTTGGCAGAATTTTCGCCCGACTGGGAAACACATGCCGCTGTAGCCTGTGACTTAGAAAATAAATTATTTCAAGCCTGGATTCAGAGCCTCACGCAATTATACCCTTTAAATTAATAACTTATGTTGATGCTCATTCATTCCTTGGTTTCACTTCTCATGCCCCCTGCAGATACCTTACTTGTAGGGTCATATACCCAACAGGGAAATCCGGGTATCGAACTCATTGATACCAAATCGAAACAGGTAATTGAGCGCATCGCTGTACCACAAGCGTCATATCAGGTGATCTCGCCTGATAAACAATACATGTTTTCAGTTTCAGAACTCGTTGGAAATGCTGGAGCGGTCCATAGTTACAAGAAGAATGCGCAGGGTAAATGGGCGTTTGTGAATCAGCAATTGACCGAAGGCGATGCGCCATGCCACATTAATTTCCGAAAGAAAAGCCAAACGATTTATACGGCCAATTACATGGGTGGCAGTGTGTCGGTGTTTCAGACTAAAAATGGTATTGTTAGTTCTTTAGCACAAAAAATAGCGTTTAGTGGTCGTGGGCTATTTCCCCAACAATCCACCCCACATGCGCACATGATCGTTCTTTCTAGCGATGAACAAAAAATACATATTTCCGATTTAGGTTCCGATCGTATTTACCATTATCAATTACGGCCTGATGGCCTTATGGAAGGTAAGCTTAATTTTACCCAATTCCCAGACGGAACAGGTCCCCGGCATTTTGTTTTCTCAACCGATGAGAAGTTTGTCTATGTAATAGGGGAACTCAGCGGAACGGTGGATGTATTAGCCGTTCAAGATGGAAAATGGACAGCGGTTCAGCGAGAGAAAATTGATTTTTCCAAAGGGGATGGCCCCAACGCAAGCGCGGACATTCACATGTCGCCCAACGGAAAATGGCTGATTGCATCCAATCGTATTACTCAAAACTCTTTAACCGTTTTTCGCATAGAGTCATCTGGTAAATTAAGCTTTACGCGAGATATTCCAGTGGGGAAAGTTCCTCGTAACTTTCAGTTTGACACATCAGGCAGCAAGATCTACGTCGCATGTAAAGACGAAGATCGGATACAACAATTTTCATTCAATACAGAAACAGGGGACATGCAAGACTTGCATGATGATATACAGGTTAAGAGTCCGGTAGCTATATTAGACGTTGGACTTTAGTTAAGAGTTAAGAACGAAGAGTTAAGAGGTAAAAATGGAATAGTATCCTATAAAAATATTGCCTCTTAACTCTTCGTTCTTAATTCTTAATTTACTTTGTTAATGAATATCGCAAAGCTATCTCATGCGATTGCAAGCTCATCTTGCTCATCGCTGATGTAGGCATCTCATATACATATCCTACGTAAATCTTCTTGGTGGCTTGAACACCTAAGCGGGCACCCCAACTGTCTTGATGACGGTAGTTGAAGCCTACATCGAAACGATTGTGGAATTGGGCATACACGTTCGCATCCCAGCTCAACGGAACATCTTTCGCGCTGCGGAATAAAGCTGATGGGTATAAATTAATTTGGTCATTCAACTTCAATTTCGTTCCGACCATTGTATAGAAATAGGCAACGTCTTTGTATGCCCCGCTTCCTAAATCATACTTGAATAAACGCGGTTGTGATACGCTTAAAAAGAAACCATCGCCCTTGTTGATCTTTAAGCCCCAACCTGTGTTGAATGAAATACCCGTAGAACGACTTCCGCTAAATAACGCATCCCCATCGTGTACCAATGATAAACCTGAAAAGTCCAAGCTCAAATTCGAGAATCCTGCACGAAAACCTCCGGAAAAACGCCATTGCTCATTTAGCTTAATATGATAGGCATAATCTCCACTGATGGCAGTAACCTTTACAGGACCCGCTTGGTCATACATCGCATTAAAACCGATACCATTTTGTTGCTTGAATTTAAAGTCGCCCGAAATTGCATAGGTCAGCGGGGCGCCTTCAACTCCCACCCATTGCTGGCGATTGATCACCGTAATATCACTCACTGAATCACTGCCTACATGGGTT
>JACCDX010105712.1_pt1 | contig 11340 bp, 11 predicted proteins | sample 7449681 | NCBI WGS metagenome assembly JACCDX01 (sample SAMN15323450, study PRJNA562643) | freshwater metagenome | isolation source: river surface water | place: USA:Blue River Watershed | collected 2017-08-18 | reverse complement strand
GGTCTGTACCAGGTTCATGACAGATCATCGAGCAAGGGCAAGAATGATTTGAGCATGCTGGCGACCGGATTGACCTGGTCGCCTTACAAAGAGTGGGATTTTTTCATCGACTACGCCAGTGTCTCGCGTGAGCGGGACGCGACCGCCGCATTTACTTTGTACGATAAGTGGATTCCGGATACATCCACCAATGGCACAGGTTATTCGGAGAGTAAAAAAGGACAGTCAGGCGTGAGTGTGGGCGCTTTGTTCAGGTTTTGATTCAGGAGAGAAGAGATGAAGAGAGGTGTGATTGCGTCGCTGTGTCTGATGTTGCCCTTATGCGTTTGGGCGGCAGAAGTCCGAGTGGCAGTAGCCGCGAATTTTGCTGGACCGATGAAGGATATTGCGGCGGTGTTTGAATCCCAGACAGGACACAAGCTGCTGCTGACCCCGGGCGCCAGTGGGAAGTTCTATGCGCAGATCACGAATGGGGCACCGTTCGACGTATTCCTTTCGGCCGATGACGAAACACCGCAAAAGCTGGAAAAGGTCGGCAAGGCCGTGCAAGGTTCACGCTTTACCTATGCGATTGGGCGGCTGATCTTGTGGTCGCCCAAAGACAATGGGGTAACTGATGGGGTCGACCTACTCAAAAAAGGAGATTTCCGTTTTCTGGCCATTGCCAACCCGAGAGTCGCTCCCTACGGCATCGCCGCGGTGCAGACCATGCAAAAAATCGGGGTGCTGAGCCAACTCGAGCCCAAGGTTGTGCAGGGTGAGAATATCTCGCAGACACATCAGTTTGTCACCTCAGGTAATGCAGATGTGGGCTTCGTTGCATTATCGCAGGTATGGCAAAACGGCAAACTGAAATCCGGCTCAGGCTGGCTAGTGCCCGAGACCTATCACGACGCGCTCCGTCAGGATGCCGTACTGCTCGAGACAGGCAAGCAGTCCGAGGCGGCACAAGCACTGATGAATTTTCTGAAGTCAGACAAGGCCCGCGAGATCATGACCGCTTATGGGTACAAGCACTAAGAAGCTCTTACAAAGGAGCTCTTACAAAGGGACACTCACTTTGTAGGGGTTACAAAGGGACACAGCTCTTACAAAGAGCTCTTACAAAGGGACACTCACTTTGTAGAGCTTACAAAGGGACAAGCTCTTACAAAGGGACACTCACTTTGCAGGGTCGCTTGTCCATCGGAAAAAAATCCGTACAAAGTGAGTGTCCCTTTGTAGGATTGAAAACCCGTACAAAGTGAGTGTCCCTTTGTAGGGGGCGTCGCTGTGATCTCAGGTGTCTCGCAGCTGGGATGCTAGTGCCGACAATTTATCGGCTAGCGCTGCTCGGGCTGGCGCATCCAGTACGCTGGGGTCGAGGTCGATGGACACGCCTGCGGGGTGATCGAAACTGAATGCTGTGCTCGCCGATTCGGTGCGTCGTCCGGTGACGGCATATGTCTGTACATCACGGGCGATGCCTTTCATTTGGATCGCACCGCGTTTCTCGGCGGCGACCATGTCTTCGACATGTACGAAAGTCTCATAGCTCATCAGAATGCCACCGACATCGGCATTGGCCTCGAGCCGCTGTGCCAGATTCACTTCGCCACCGATGATGGTATACGACAGCCGCTGTTCGCTGCCGAAATTGCCTACGTTGCAGTAGCCGGTGTTGATGCCGATGCGGATCTCGAATGGGTTTTCGAAGCCGCTCGCGCGCCAGCGCTTGTGCAGTGATCGCAGCCGTTCGAGCATCGATAGCGCCATCTCGACGCAGGCACGCGCGTCTTCGCGTACGCCGCGTGACTCGGGGTCGCCAAAGAAAACCATCATCGCATCGCCCATGTATTTGTCGATGGTTGCGCCATGGTCGAGCGCGATCTGGGTCATCTCCGAGAAGTACTCATTCAGGTATTCCGTCAGCGCCTCGGGCTGCAGGCTCTCGGAGGTTTGGGTGAAGTTTTTGATGTCGGAAAAAAAGACTGTCAGCTTTTTTCGCTCTGTGGTGATGCGGGTGTCGTGCTTGCCCTCGAACAGTGCCTGATGGATCTGCGGTGGCAGGTACTTGGCCAGCTGATGAGAGAGGGCCTCGAGCTCGGTTTTGCGCTGGTCGAGTTCGCGTGTTTGTGTTTTCAGGTTCTGATTCAGCTTGACCAGCCGCTGCTCTTGTCGGTCGGAGTGACGGGTCAGGTCTTCGTTCTCGCGCACGACTTTGGCAAAGCGCTCGAACAAGCGCTCGGCAAACGAGCGCAGTTGGTTCTCATCATCGCTCTTGAGCAGCTCCGGGCCTTCGGCCAGTAGCCGTTTCTCGCGATCGTAGAGATCGAATAGCGGATCATCGCCCCCTGTGCTCACGCTCACGCTGCCTTGACATCGATCGGCAGCTCGGGGAAACGGTCTTTGAAATCCTCACCCAGCTCTTGCATGATGTCGTCGTCTTCCTGGTAGTGCCAGGTGATGGTCAGCGATTGTCCGTTCTTGCGTACAGCTTCAAGACCTTCAAAAATTCTGAACATGGCTTTAATACTGGAGCTGTTAATGTAGACCATCGCTACATCGACGGTCAGTGATTTGGAGAGGGTACCTGGCAGCTGGTCAACGGCGACGATGACTTGTCCATAGAATGCCGAGACATCTTCCGGAAAGGATTCTCCCTTCATACTGAATATGCCGTTCGCGGCAGACAGATGGATCTCGGGCGTGCGCTCGGTTGCTGCAATAGTTAATTCACTCATCGGAAGCTCTCCTCAAATCCTCGCCGCCAGAAAAAAATCCACATGGTCTGCATCCACGTCCATGAAGGCAAACGAGATCGGATGCGATGCGCGTCGCGCTATCTCCAGCAAGCCCAGTCCGGCACCCGGACCGTCATGCTCATTGGATTTCGACATGCCCTCGCGGTACAACTGGCGTATGGTTTCTTTGTCGGCACCTTGTAGCTGCTCTAGCGTTGCCTTTAGGTTCACGGAGTCGTCACGACGTATGCGATTGCCGCAGACAATGGTGATCTCGCCCTCTTGCTGAGAGATGCACACCATGCCGGAGGCACCGTGGTCGGTGCGGCCATGCCAGATCAGGTTTTGCATGCCTTCCATGAACACCGAGAACACCGTGCGGGAGCGCTTGGCATCGTCCATGGCTTCCATGCGCGATTTGAGGATGTCGGCTAGCGTCACCATCAACTCATCTGAAACGGCGCCGTTGTAGGCCATGATCACGCCGGAGGCGCGCATGGCAGCGCGTATGTCGATTGCCTTGGAAATGTCCATCACAGTCCCCGGGGATCGTTAAGGAATCGGGCAGCGCTCACCAGGGCAAGCGGCAGTGAGAAAGAAGCGGGCGGGCAGCATGTTGGTATGGTTATGTTTTATTGTTGGTCTGTGTGGCTGCCGAATCATCTTATTACACAATCTCCGAGCGCGACAATGACTGGATGTGCGGACATTGATAATTTGAAAACGTCACACGCGGGGTGAAGAAGTTTTATTCTTAATTTGCAAACTCGCGCTTCATGAAAGTTTCGTTAACTAGAGGTTCACGCAGTGTCGTCGATCTATAATAAGTTTCAATGCGCCGACAATAACCAAACAAAACCAAAGACAGGCAAGCATGAGCACCAGTTCTGAGGACGATATCCGCTTTGGGATGAATATGCAGCGTTTCAAGGCGCTGGGCATTATCGATCCCCGATCCAAAGAGGCTATTGAAGCTTTCGATCATCATGAGTTCTCCAGCGCCGAGAGGTTGTTCTTCAAGCTGTGGGGCAGTGATTTGAATTCCGGTGTGTTTCAGCCGGGGCAGAAAATCGCGGAGCGCGGCGAGCATGCGGTGTTTGCGCATGTGGTCATCTCCGGCCATGTCGAAACGGTCGACGCGCAGGGCAAGAAGCTGCTGTTCGGTCCGGGCAGTGTCTTCGGCATGGCCGAAGGTCTGGCCGACGTGGTCTACCGCTGGGATGCGGTGGCCAAGACCGTGGTCAGCACCAAATTCATTCCCCTGGATCGTGCGCTGCGCGAGGTGCGCCGTCTCAACCCTGGCCTGAAGGGCATTTGCCGCTTCACGACCATGCGCATACTCGAGTTGAAGGCGCCCCCGGCGACGCTGTCATGAGCGGATTCAAGCCCGTTAACTACGCCGATGGCCAGGTGTTGTTCGAGCCCGGCGATCCTGCGCATAGTTTTTATGTGATTCAGAGTGGTCAGGTGGCGATTGTCGAGCGCAAGACTCAGCGACAACTGGCCCTGCTATCAGCCGGTGAATCTTTTGGCGAACAGTCACTGCTCGCGGGCGGTGTGCGCAGCGCCGCGGCGCAAGCCGTGGGTGCGACCGTGTGTCTCGAGATCACCGCGCAGGGTTTGCGCGACCTGTTGGCGAAAGAGGCAGGCATTGCCACGCAAGTGCTGGAGGCTTTGCTGCTCCAGCTTTACATGCGCAACGAAATCAAGCGCTGAAACTCAGCACCTCGCCGGACACCGGCAGCCGAAGATCTTTGCCCGGAAGGCCGGCCTTGAGCTCGGTCGCGATCTGCTCCTCCCCACCGGGTTTGCGATGAATGACCACCGCGGTAACCCCGTTGGGCAGCGCCGCCAGTCGCGGTACGAGCGCGCTGGTGTCAAGATGCATCGACAATGAGGCCATCTCTTTCATCGATGCAGGATAAGAGCATTCGACGATCACGGCCTTGAGCGCCGGGTCATCATGGGTCATCTGCCAGAATTCCGGACAATCCGCCGTATCCCCAGAAAACGCCAGCGCCACACCGTCGCGCTCCACCCTAAAACCGCACGCTGGAATGCCATGACGCGCGGGCAGCGGGGTGAATCGCATGCCGCTCAGCGTGATGGGGCCGGGTAGCGGATTGAGCTTGAGGAAGGCTTGCTCGGGCGTGGGGATACGGGTGAAGTCGGGCCAGATCTGCTCATTGAAGACATGATCCGAGAGAATGGCTATCACCTCGGGCAGCGCCCACACCTGCACTGGGGTTTGTCTGTGAGCGCAGACAGAATCGATCATCAGTGGCAGACAGGCAATGTGATCAAGGTGCGCATGCGTGAGCACCACGTGATCAATGCGCAGCATCTCGTCGATGGGCAGGTTGCCCAGCCCAGTGCCGGCGTCGATGAGCACGGAGTCGCCCAGCAGGTAGCAGGTGGACTGGCGAGCCGCGCCGCCAATGCCGCCATGGCATCCAAGCAGTCGTATCGATATCACGCAGTGTCTCCCGATAGGGTGTCTGATAGGGGTCAGAGTTCCTTCGGATGATATCTCAGCCCGTCGGGCGCTCTCTTTTCCGGTGTTCCAGCGCCGCGGATCCTGCCGCTGTGCCCGCATTTTTTGCAGATAACTTCACAAAATATCTCCCTCAGATGACAGCTTGATGACAAGTCGTGGCGAATGGTGTTGTGTTTCGCCCAAGGCGATAAACATTCGAAAAAATGTTGTGGTTTGTCATACATCTGAAAAATTTGAAACGAATAATCGCGGCCAGCAATCAAGAAACCAGGCGCAACGAGCGTTACTTCTCGCAGCTCTTGATCTTATTCGTCACACTGTCAACGGAGAAAAACTAATGACTTACCCGAAAATTATCGCAGCTAAACGTATTGCAGTCGCTGTCGCTGCTGTGTGTGCTTCCCTGTCGACGCCTGCCTTTGCAGCTGCTGATGATCTGAAGTCGCTGATGGATCTGCTACTGAAGAAAGGCGTGATCAGCCAAGCGGAATACAACGAACATATCAAAGCCGCGGAAGATGCCGCTGAAAACCGCGAGTTCAAAGAGAAGCGTATCGATGCTGACGTCGCCAAAGCGAATGCCTATCTGCTCAAGAATGCAGATGCGGGTCAGGTCATGAAGAACGGTATCGGCATTCAGTCGGCGGATGGTCGCAATTCCATTCAGCTGATGGGCCGTCTGCACATGGATTATCGTGGTTACAGCGACGGTGGCGTGGCAGCAGCTTCGGATCCGTTTACTGATCAGCTCGATATCCGTCGTGCGCGTCTGGGTGTTACCGGACAAATCGACAAGGATTGGAAGTATCAGATCCAGGGTACCTATGGCATGACCAGCAATGGCATGAGCGAAAGCACTACCATTGTTGACGTCGCCTACCTGGATTACGCAGCGAATCCTGCCGCGATGGTGCGGATGGGTAAATTCAAGATGCCATTCAGCCTCGAGCAGCTGACCAGCTCCAATAATATCGATTTCATGGAGCGCAGCTTCGCCAATCAGAATGAAGGCGAATACGTGCCCGGGAAAGAGACAGGTGTGATGCTCCACGGTAGCCCGCAAGATGGCACGAGCTATGGCCTGGCGCTGTCTCGTGGCCGCGGTAACAAGACGTCGCAGTACGATGGCAGCGATTTTATCGGCCGCTATACAGCCAACGTTGCCAAGCTGATGGGTCGCACTGACATCGTGACGCACCTTGGCGTAGGTTACAGCTCGGGCACGGTGGCGTCAGGAACTTCCTACGCCAGCGCACGCGATGAAACGCGCGGCGTGAATGGTTTTTTCAGTGGCACTGAAACCGTCCGCGCAGGCTCCAGCCGGACACGCTCGAACCTCGAATACGCGCTGGCTTACGGACCTTACAAGGTACAGGGCGAGTATTTTGTAATCAACTACGGTGACACCACCGCGGGTTCGAATGCGGTGAAGCTTAACTACAACGAAGCCCTGTGGAATATCACTGGCGAGTCACATAACTACAGTAATAGTGCCGGTACCTTTGGCTGGGTCAAGCCAGCGAAGAAATTCAGCCTGGCGGATGGCGGTCTGGGTGCCTGGCAGGTTGGCATTCGTCTCAGCGAACTCGACGGATCGGACTTCACCCGCGCTGCCGGTCGTACCGATAAAGCGACGGGCATCACCTACGGCCTGAACTGGATCGTTAATGACAACGTACGCTTCATGCTGAACTACACCGAGACCAAGTTCGATACACCGGTATTGGTCAGCACGAGTGGTGTAGCGGGTTCGGGTGCGTCGATCGACAAGGTCAAGGCGATCATGCTGCGCAGCCAGATCGCCTTCTGATCTGACTAAGTTCGAAGCGAAATAATCTGTATGGGTACGACGCCCCCTCTATGGGGGCGTTTTCCTATTGGGGTAGCCAACAAAGCTGGCGACCGTTCGCAGCATTATGCGGCAGATTTTTTTACTGTAAACAAGCACGACATGGCCTGCATGGATAGGGCCGAGTGACACGCCAGTGTTGTTTTGCAGGTGAGCTGAGTATCGCGCGAATGCCTTGCTACACAGCGCCGATGCCAAATCAAAAGCGACGAGCAATTTTTACCGCAGTGGCCGATCCAACACCGACCAAGGCGCACCACAGACGTAGCGCCCCACCGATTGGTGTGCCGGCTAACATGGCGGCTTCATCGCGGTGATGACACTCTTCCATTTGGCATTGGCTGAGTAGTTCCCGCAGACCCTCGGGTCCGCCATGGCGATCTAGGTAGTCGATTTGCTGTTGATAATGGTGGTCCACGAAGGTTTCTACCGCGGCAATGGTGGCATACACCGCTTGAGGACCTAACAAGGCGGGCAGTGCACCGGTAAGCCAGCCAGCGACGCGCCACGGGCCGAGCAGTCGGCTGCGTGATCGGGGAGGGAGCCACTCCTCGATGAGGCGTAAATGCTCTGACTCAGTGTCGCCGTGACGGCGGGCAAAAGCCAGCAAATCGGTCCAGCCACGTCGACTCGCGACGGCTTCAATCCCTCGATAGATGTAGACCGCACCGGTCTCACCCGCGTGATCAGAACGTAGCTCGCGCAAGAGATGTGCCGAGAGCTTGGGTAGGGCTGTCTTTGTACTGTCGGTTTGAGGCAGGATCGACGACTTGTTTTCCAGATGAACCGCTAGTCGTTGAAGCGCCGGCCGAACACGCAAGAAACCTCGGTAGGTAAACTCAAAAACAGAACCCATGCCGGGGAGTTGTGCAAAACGCGCTAGCCAACGCCAGCCGGGCAAACGTTGCCACATCGCGATGAACGCAGCCGCACCATCCAGGCGGGAACCATCTGCTCGTTCTACATGAAATCGCGCCAGCAACTGGGCACGGTCATGCGCATAGGCTGAGTCAGGTAATGCAGAGGCGGCATCATTGACGTCGATGAAGCACAGTGCGCTGTCTTGATGCTTTTCAGCGAGGCCCTTGACGTGGGCGATTTCTCGGCGACATAAAGGACACCCCCCATCGAACAAGACTTTCAGCGTTCCGGTAGTGTGGCCAGGGTTCATGATGACGATAATGAAGTCATGGTAATAAAAAGATTTGTATACCCTCTCTACGCCCTGGAGAGGAATAGCTCGCGTTCCAACGCCCGTGAGCCGGCGGGCCGCAGACCCTAGATCGTCGGCAAACGTTACGCAAAAGATCCCGACAAAAACTGCGGCGCTGCCAAGACACTGCTCGAATGATTATGTGCCGTGCAGGTCGCATGCTGGCTTATGCACTCATTTAAAGACGATAACACACCAAAAAAATCCCTGCCGAGCGTGATGCCAGTCAGTTAATGGGGGGGATTGTCACTGGCTATTAAAAATTCCAGAGACACTGGGTCCCGGCCTGCGCCGGGACGACGATGCTGAGACCGACATCATCTATAACGTCATCCCGGCGCAGGTCCGGATCCAGTATCTTTCTTTGCATCTCGGGGCGTTCGAAAAAACACCACGTGCTGCCATGGCAGCGTAGAGTCAGATCGCTCAAATAGCAGGCCAGCGTCTTGCGCTTCTTTGCGGACTTGGGCAACCGTCATCGTATGCAAGGCCTTGATCGGTACCGAGGTATCGTTGGCTCTGTACTCCACGAAGATGACTTGGCCGCCTGGCTTTACCGACTTGATCAAATTGTGCAAAAATTCTTTTGGGTATTCGAGCTCGTGATAGACATCGACCATAATCGCCAAGTCGAGCGTCGCAGTCGGTATATTCGGGGCGGTAGCGCTGGACTGGCTCACCAGTAACTGATTCTTGCCAAGTAGTTTGCTTCGTGAGGTGAGGTGGCTCACCATTTCGGGTTGCACATCAACCGCCCAAACCTGACCCTCTGGTTTGACGCGATTTAACATCAACACACTCAAGCGCCCGGTGCCCGCGCCGATGTCACCTACCTTCATGCCCTGTTTCAGCTGCAACAGGTCAATGAGCTGGTCCAAGCCTTCCTCGGATTTCCGCTCCGGACGTTCAAGCCACTCCGCACCTTGCCAGCCCATGATCCGGGCGATCTGGCGACCGCAGTATCGTTTGAGTATGCCGTCGGGATGGCCGGATGTCAGTTGCTCATAGCGACAGTGATGGTGGTCGGTGGGCTCTGCCTGCGCCTCGCCTGTGAATAGGCAGAGACGAAGGCTTATCGCCACTGAGGCGACAACATAGACCGAAGCATCAGATATCAGCGTCTTGATTGGGAATCGACTTGGAAATCGAATTGGGAATCGAAGCGTTTGCTTGAGTGACATGATACGGGCTTCCAGTAGTCTTGGATTTCCCGACCTGAACCCCAACCCGGTAGCTGCAGACGAGCGGCGCCTCGTACCTAGAAATGTGTACTGAATGTCGGGATTAATTCGGGTATGGGGTCATATCTTATCGCATACCATCGATCGTATCGATCATCACCACGGATTTCGGGTGGTCCCAGCGAGTACACCCAGGGCTCTGCCTGTCGGTCTGATTTCTCTGCTATGGCAGAGACTTCTTCAGAAAAAGCTTCTTGTAACAGCCTCATTCTTGACTCTCGAGCGAGACTTAAGGCCTCAATCAAGCCGATGATTTCGAGCGCCGACGCTGTTCGTGATATCTCATTCATCAGGCGTCTTCTTTGCGTCATTGTCGGAATTCCTCTTGATCAGCCGATATCAATGAATATCAATGGATATCAATGAATACCAATCGCTATCGATAGATATATTTTTCTTTTGCCGTCTTCGTTCATCTTACACAGCCGCTTTGGTTGGTTGTCGACGTGTGCCCGCCTTGGTCATCGGCCGGTCATTTCTCATGAACACGTATTCGCCCGGCGCTGATGGCAGTTCAATGTCGTCACAGGCAATCGGCGTCGCAGCGCGCTGGGTCTGTCCTTGGGCAAGCCAGTCCGCCCAGCACGCCCACCATGAACCCGCTTGCTCTGGCGTTTGCTGGTACCAGCGATCGGGGTCGATGTAATTCTCACTATGCGGCAGCAGAGACGATCGAAAATGTCGCCCGGGATGACCCGGTTCGCTACAGATACCGGCATTGTGACCGCCCGAGGTGAGCAAAAAAGTCATATCTGCGCCGATAGCCAAGTTCAGCTTGTACACCGATCGCCAGGGCGCGACGTGATCAGACTCGGTCGCCACCACAAAGCTGGGTATCCGGATGTCACCCAGTGCCAGCTGGCGGCCGTCAACACGATAACGTCCCTGAAACAAATCATTGTCCAGAAAAAGTTGGCGCAGGTATTCGCTCTGCATGCGGTAGGGTAGGCGGGTTGCATCGGCGTTCCATGCCATGAGGTCACTCACGGGGGCATGCTGCCCAAGCAGATAATGGTTAACGACACGCGACCAGATCAGATCGCGCGAGCGCAACAATTGAAACGCGCCCGCCATCTGTCGGCTGTCCAGATATCCTTGATGCCACATCACATCGTCGAGGTAGTCGAGCTGGCTCTCGTCGATAAACAAGCGTAATTCACCGGACTCGGTGAAATCTGTCTGCGCCGCCAGTAGCGTAATCGAGGCGAGATCATCACGCTGTTGTTGAGCCAACCAGCTGGCGAGAATAGCCAGAAGGGTGCCGCCCAGGCAGTAGCCCACAGCTTGCACCTGCGCATTCTGCTCGCGCCGGCGTACTTGATCCAGTGCGGTCAATGCGCCAAGCCGCAAATAGTCCTCCATGCCGAGATCTCGATCGTCGGCGTCTGGATTACGCCAAGAGATGATGTAGACCGTATGCCCCTGCGCGACAAGATAACGGACCAGCGAATTCTGTGGAGACAGATCGAGGATGTAGTACTTCATGATCCACGCAGGGACAATCAGCAGTGGTCGACAATACACCTGCTCAGTCTGCGGTGCGTACTGGATGAGCTCCATCAGGTGGTTGCGAAACACGACTTGCCCCGGCGTGACGGCCACTTCGATACCGGGCCGGAAATGCTCAGAGCCTCGTGGGGGGTGTCCACCGAGCGCCTGCTCCCAATCCTCGACGAGGTATTGCCAGCCTCGCCACAGGTTACGACCACTCTCTCGCGCAGTCGACTCCAGGACTTCAGGATTGGTCGCAATGAAATTCGCCGGCGAGACCATGTCCAGCAGCTGGCGTGAGGCAAATGAGGCCAAATGCTGATGAT
>JACCDX010789533.1_pt1 | contig 11341 bp, 9 predicted proteins | sample 7449681 | NCBI WGS metagenome assembly JACCDX01 (sample SAMN15323450, study PRJNA562643) | freshwater metagenome | isolation source: river surface water | place: USA:Blue River Watershed | collected 2017-08-18 | reverse complement strand
CAACGGTCGCGAACGGGCTGGCCTTGCGCCGCGCGACCGACAGCGTAGCCCCGATGCAGGACCTGAATTGGCGCGAGTTCACCGAGCGGCCTGACGTGGTCGCCGAGCTATCCCGGCTGACGCCCGCGATCGACGCCCTCGACGTGGTGGCGCGCCAACACCTCGTCCGGGACCATGCGCCGACGGTCTTCGAGACCTGGCCCTCGGCCGGGGCGGGCATGGCTGGCTCCCTCAAGGTCGTCACCTTCGCCGATTATTACATCGTCATGGATCGGCACGGGGACTGCCATGGTCCCGTCCGGACGTTCGATGAAGTCATCGCCGCGGGCGCCCTGCCGACGGGGGACCGCGAGCCGTCCGTGGAGTGCGACCTCAACGAAGCCGACACCTTCGCCATGGCGGCCGAGATGGTCGGTCTAGGCGGAAAAATCCTCATCAACGACGAGGCGTTCATCGTCAACGAGGAGTGCCTGAGCCCGGACATGACCGCCTCGCTGGGCGAAGTGCGCGACGGCGCCACGTGCGTGGGCATCGGCGACCTCTGCGACACGTGGACCTGGTACGAGGCGGCGGAATGGCTGGAGGAGGCCACCCGGCAGTTCCAGACCCTCCAGGATGGGGTCGAGAACCTGGGCGGGGACCTCGGCGAGGTCTACGATGGCCCCACGGACGTCCGCGAGTTGTTCGAGGATACGCTGGGGCTCGAATTGCATCGTTATTTCTACGACCATGGGCCGGGGCGTTCCGGCTACCATAACTACGCGTGGGCCGGCGAAACGGAGGCGAGCCGCGCGCTCGAACCATGGAGGCGTCATTACCTCCAAGCCGTGCAACACCTGCGCGCCAAGCTGCCGGCGGCGGCCGCCGCACGGGCCGCCTCCCTCGGCGACGGGCAGCTCGATGAACTGTTCGAGCTCCTACAGGAGCATGACGTGCAACTCTGACCGGACAGCTTCCATCAAGCCCCCGAGGCCATCCCATGACCGAGCCCCGCTTCCATAACTGCTACCAAGACGAGGAACCTGGCCTGTCGCCGAAGTCCACCCGGCTGGTCTTCAAGGCGGCGATCTTCCACGGATCGGGCCATGACGAGTTGCAGCGAATCCGCATCGGGAGCGACGATGAGGGCAAGTGGGATGTCCTCTGGCTCAGCGCCGATTGGGGCGAAGGCACCGTCCCGCTCGCGTGGGTGGCCAAAGGCACTCTCCGCGGACGGGCGCTCTGGACCGGGCTGGTCCACGCCTGGTTTCTCGGCAGCAAGCTCGGCCAAGACGCCGAGGCGCCTCCCTACGATGAGTACACCTCTGCGGATCACGCCCTGCTGGACGAAGCCTCCGTCCATGCCATCGTCGAACAAGTGTGGCCTGTGGAGGAAGAGGACGAAACCGAGGAAGGTGAATGAAGGCCCTCTGCGGCGCGGACCTTAACTGAGGTAATCCTGACATGGGGTCAGACTACCTTACGGTAGCCTGACCCCATTGAGGTAGTCTGACCCCCTGTTGTGTCCGCTTCGACTGGATAGTGATGTTCGAAAGCTACCGGGTAGCTCGAGTCGTCATTCATAAATCATGCCTTCCAAGCGAGGATGACTTGAGCAGGATCCTTAAGCTTAGTTTCCAGTAATTTAGTTTCCGCCATGCGGCGTTCCGCAAATTCCGCCAGGAGACCAGCCTCCATGCGACCCCGCAATGTCTTCCCGGCCCAAGCTTTTCCGGCGGAAGTTAGGCGAAAGAAAGCACCACGCCTCTTAATCCTTAAACGAACACCCTTTTCGTAGTAGCCTCTATCGACTAGTTTGCCATCTACCTGGCCCACGTGCTTGACGCTGAACCAGCCCTGTCTTTGCAATGCGTCCAGGCTGCCCCTGAGTTTAATCGCCAGGGCTGGCTGGAAAGCATCCAGCGCTGCTTTGTAGCGCTTCTTCTTGAGGTACTTGCGCCCCTTGGTTGTCAAGCGGTACCAAACAAGCCCCTTGCCCCACTCGGGAGTTTTCCGACGAAGCCAACCGAAACGTACGGCGCGCTTCAGGTCCACGAGAAAGGCCTTGCCCGGCCCCTTTAACTTCCCAGACCGCAGATGCTTGGCGGTACGCCAACCTTCCTGATATAAAGCGTTGGCTCGCCGCTGTTGCTTCGTAATCGGCATTATCGCTTGAGCTTGCGTCGAGGCGAACCCATCGGGCGGACCGCCCGCCCATCGGCCAGAACGAGCGGCTTGATCCAGGTTTCATGCAGATGGTTGGCGTACGCCGCGCGCAGAGCGAGCACCAACGGGTCGTCGGTCGGGAGACCATCAAAGGCCGGCACGAGCTGCAGGAGGCGTGGGAAACGGTTCTTTTGCCGCGCGAGGCCTTCCGGCGTGAACTGATAATAGAGCCCCTTCTTCCACTCCAACTTCCGGCGGCTAATGACGATGGTCGCCTCCATTTCCAGCTCATAGATGGCATGGTTGTACGTCTTGATCGGGTGCCATCCCGTGCGGGCCAAACTATCGCGTCGTTGCTTGGACATGCGGCATCTTGCCCCGACCGGAAATCGACGACAACCCGAAAGCCACCCTCGGCCCTCCGGTCTCCTAGAAATTTATTTACAGGGGCGCTGGGCGGCGAAGAATCTCCCGCCCCACCCCATGCCGACCATCAGTCAGTTACTTGCCGGCGAATCCGCCGATTCGACGCGGGCTTTCGGGGACTACTTCGACTACATCCAGAAATCGCTGGCCATCATCCAGGATGTGAAGGTGGAGCCACTTTGCGGTTGGACGGAAGTGGCTGACGACGAGTTTGTGCTGAAGCCGCCCACGGAGTCCGGGGACCCGGCAGTCTGGCAGGAAAAGATTCGGAAGGCCCTTCGTATGGCCGGTACCAGCATTCGCATCTACCACGTCAAAGAGGAAGACGTCGATTTCAGCGGACGCTCCCCCGGGCTGAGCTCGAAGCTCAGGGAAGATCAGGAGTGCGAGGTCGTGGCCTGCGATCCCGACGAACTTACCCTCCATCTCGAGCCGCCTCCGGCTAAGGATGAATTGCTCTTCCTCGAACTGGATGACCGGACGCTAAAAGCCCAGAAAGGCGCCCTGCAGGCCCTGCAAAAAACGCCCAAGCCGGAGCACCGTCCGCTCCTCCGGCTCTTTTCCAACGAAGGCCGCCGGGCTGATCGCTGGACCGACTTTGGGGGCGGCCATGTCCCTGATCCCGCATGGAAGATTATCGACCCGACCTACCCCGGGGCCCGGGCGCAGATTAACTTCATCAAAGCGGCGTTGCATACGCCCGACTTCGTCCTGCTGAAAGGTCCGCCGGGTTCCGGCAAGACCACGGCCATTTCCGAACTCGTCCTGCAGATGGCGGCACAACGCCCCGGCAGCCGCATCCTCCTGACGGCCTCGACGCATGTCGCCATTGACAACGTGTTGGAAAAGCTCGCGGACCATGCCGCCGACGTCACCTGCCTGCGCATCGCTTCGGATAACACGGCCAACCGCGTCGAACACCCGAAAGTCCGGGATATGCTGCTGAAGAAGGTCGTTCATAAGGAACATCAGCGTCTCCTCGCCCTACATTCCTCCCCCCGGACCGACGCCGCCAAGTCCTTCCGCGCCCTCCTTGACGGCAAACAAGGCGAAGAAGAGCTCCGCAAAGTCATCCTCCAAAGCGCGACCTTGGCCGCCGGCACGCCCCAAGGCATCCTCCAGCACCCAGCCATCAAGCCCAGCAAGGATGCGGCCTACGCCCTCCCCCCATGCTTCTTCGATATGATCATCGTCGATGAAGCCTCCAAGACCTCGCTCTTGGAGTTCCTGATCCCCGCCGTCCATGCGCGGACCTGGGTGATCGTGGGCGACGACCGTCAGCTCCCCCCATACATGGGTCGTCCGGAGGTAGGTGCGGGCCTGTTCGCCCTGGCACCAGACGTGCCGGAAGAAGAACTGGAAGCAACGGCCGGCAATCTGGTCCGATGGCGTGAATTCTATTTTCAACAGTTGGACTCCGATAAGATTCCCCTTCCCAACCCGGGACTCGAGCGAGCGGCCCGTATCCTACGGAAAATCTGCCTGCCTTCCATCTATGGACTGCTTTCCCAGGGGCATGGTCAAGGCGGTGAGCCCACCCCCCTTTCGCTAGGACTCCCTGACGACGCCCTCCGCCTGCGCTCCTTTGCGCTGACGCACCAGAATCGGATGCATCCGGAGATATCGGCCTTCCCTCGCCAAGCCTTCTACACGCCGACCGGCAAGACCACCGATACGCTCCTTCAAGATAGCCCGAACGTGCTGCAGCGCCCCTGGCCGCTCGCCAAGCTTTTCGCCTATCGGAGCATTTGGGTGAACATCCCGACCCCGCCAAGTCAGTCGAACGCCGACGGCCGCCGCCAGGAGTCGAACCAGGCGGAAGCATTTGTGGTCGCCCGCTACATCCTCCAGTCGGTTCAGGTCCATCCCAAGGCCAGCATCGCCGTGATCAGCTTCTACAAGGCGCAACTTCGGTTAATCAAAGAAACCCTCCGGCAACTGGCCGAGGACGAAGGGGTTCCCCTACCCAAGCATATCGAGCACCTTACCGTCGATAGCTGTCAGGGTCGCGAAGCCGACATGGTCTTCGTCTCGTTTACCTTCGCTGGTGGGAGCCGCTTCGTCCGCGACCCGAATCGACTTAACGTCGCCCTCACCCGCGCCCGTCATCAACTCGTCTTGGTCGGCAATCACGCCGGCATGCTGCGCAAGGCGGCTAAGCCGGGGGAGGAACGTAATTATTTGGCCGAATTGGCCGCCCACCACCAGCAGCGTCAATTGACCCCGACCGAACTACTGAGTCAGATCCACCGTCAACGGCAGCGTGGCCCATCGCGGCAAGGGAACCGCTCGCCCAAGCCTTCCTCGCCGACCTCCCTACGCAAGCCGTCGGCCCGCCCCTCGTCCGGCCCCTTGAATCATCCCTTTGATCGCCTCGACCGGGGCGACTTCCGCCCATGAAGATTGTCATCGAGCGGGAAGTGGACATCGGCCTCTACGGCTTTTTCGGGCAGATTGCGCAGTACCGCGAGGCGCCCCTGCACCAGATATTCCTGCAGGCGATCATCGACCAGCCTGGCCTCACGATTTCCAAGTTAGTTAAGCTCTTTGGTCTGCCAGCGCCCGCTTGCCAGCAGGTTCTGCGCCCGTTGGAGTCCGCCGGCTTACTGGCGAGGATGAATCCCTCCGGTGACCCCGAGCTTTGGGCGACTTCCGCGGCCCGAGCCGACAAGGCCTTACCCGTTGTGCTGCTCGAAGGTGATTGGCTGGCCTTGATCGCCCACCAGCCTTTCTACGGGCACCAGTTACTTGGCGTCATGCCCGCTAGCCGGTTTAACTTCGCGGCCCGATCCGTCGGTCCCGCAAAGGACGTCGAAACACTCAAAGGTCAGACGTTCACTGCAGTCGGTCACTTTGAATACCACCAAAAGGAGGGGGCCACGACCCAGGTTAAAGGCTCCTTCGCGCAAGGTATGCTTATCGGCGTTAATCCCGAAGCCGTGGCTAGGCTGCAGACCTTTTCGGGAACCATCTCCGAGGATGCCTCCGGCGGAACTCTTACCCTGCAACACGCTGAAACTGGCCTTAATCTCGACCTGCGGCTGTCTTCGTCCGAGATTCGTCCCGACCTCGACACCTTGGGACTCATTGCCATTCGCCGGCACAATGGGCGCACCGGCGAAAAGTACGGCACCGAACCCGTCCTGCAGAAAACCTTCGCCGTGATGTCACCGCTGGAGAAACAGACCGGACGCGGAGCGATCTATGAAGAAGTCGGCGACCTTCGCGTCAAGATCGACGATTTGCGGGTCTTGCCGGCGGACCAACCATCCTATGATGCTTGGGTCGGTTACGGTTTTGAGCAGCGCCTCAGTGGCTACGTCCAGCCCCCCATGCTAACCCGCTACTTGCAAGAGAGTATCGCGTTCATCGATGCCCCTGGCTTCCTCAAGCCCAAGTTACCCCAGGTCATCGAACGCTTAGGCGGAAAATCCAAAATGTTCGCCGCCGGCTTGGCCGACTGGCCTGACATCACCGTATGAGCCGCGCCCTTCGACTGAGCGCGGAATTCAAGCCTGGCGTCTTTCTGCCTGCCGTTCGGACCGCGCCGCTCATCCCTCAAGCCGGGAGCAAGCCCCCACTGCTGCAGACCTCCGGACTCATCGAGCAGGTCTTTGGTCCAGCTTTAACGAAGATCCGCGAAACCGCCATCATCAGTTCATTCCTGCTCTCCCGCAAAACCCTCGTCGACGCAGCGGAAGTAGCCCATCGCCGCGGAGCCCGCTCTTATTGGCTGACCTGCGATGCACGCATCGCGCAGATGTTTGATGAAGTCAGCTCCGCGCAACGCGTCCAACAAGACTTCGCCCTCTATACGGAGTTCGGCATCCTGGCCCAAGATGCCGTCATGCGCATCGGCTCCTTTCACGCCAAGTTTCTCTTGGTCGATCCGACGAACGATCATCGAAAAGGTTGGCTGACTTCGGCCAACCTCGTGGCCGCCGCCTGCGATGAAAACGTCGAGTTCGTCGTCCCGCTCAGTGGACGCGAAATCTCACTGCTCTATCAGGTCGCCCGGCATGCCTTCTGGCATGAAGCCACCAAGGAGGTCATGCCGGATGGCTCCCTCCGATCTGTCCCTTGCCCGGTCGAGTTCCCCCTCCCCCCGGCGGATGCCGAACTACTTTGGACCGTCGGCCACAAATCGCACACCCTCCGCGCGGCCGCAGAGGAAATGGTCAAAAACGCCCGACAAAGTCTCACCCTGGCCGGCTATACCTGGCAGCAAAACCATGGTTTGCTTGAGAAAGTCGCCAAAAAGGCCCGGGCTGGACTGGATGTAAGGATCTTTGTTCGTGAGACCTCCGACCCCAAGCGTCGCGCCTCCAAGGTACTTAGCGGTTTAATCGAGGCCGGAGCGAAGGTCTACAGCGTCCCGGGCCTTCACGCGAAGTTCCTGCTGAGTGAGAGCGATGGGCTGATGGGGACCGCCAACTTCGCATCCAAAGGCCTCGACGAGGGCTTCGAAATCGGCCTACGTCTGCAAGGCGCTCGCCTCGAACAAGCCCGGGAGGCCCTGGCTTGGATGCAACAGGCTGCCACGGAAGAAATCAGCTTTTGCCCCGAGATCGGTCCGGAGTCCTTCCTCTCCGGCCGCCAGTTTCATCACCCTTCTCGCCCGGAGGTCAGCTACAAGCTGGAGGAACGCCGGGTGCTCCCCGCTCGGCAGTTGGTAGCCAATTGCGCCAGTTCCCTCGCAACCGAAGCCCAGGCTGAACTAGACCGGCTCATGAGCGTCCTCGCGCAAACCTCCAACCCGCGGGGAGATTGGTGCACGGAGGAGGGTAACATCGTCAAGTTGTACCGGGAGATTAGCCTATCGGTGGAAATGTCCCCTCCGACGGTGCCCCTCAAACTGCGCAACCCCAAGCTTCCGAAGGACGAACCGCAGGTCGTCAAATACGGCGGGAAACGCCGGATCGTCATTCCGCAGTTGGAGGGCGACAACGTACTCATGCAGGCCGCCCTGACCTTGGCGCAAACGGAGAAGTGTACCGTCGCCTATTGGGATAAGAATCCCTGATCAGCTCTTGGTGTTCCGTTGGTGCGGACCGATATACCCGATGACCCACACGTTCTTCCCCTCGTCCCAGAGAAAGCCGATGCGGATCATGTTGGCCGGATCTGCCCCGACCCCGAACTTGAGATGCTGTTCGGCATAGGCCTTGCGACCGCCGGGCAACGCATAGTCGACCCGGTACCATTCCTCGAAGCGACCCAAGGTCGTCACGGTCTGATTGCCGGCATAGGACCAGTTCGGCAGGACTTTCTTCAGGCTCTCTTCGGGCATGCCGATGGCCTTGCGGAGGGCTTTAGACTCCCAGAATGGTCCCGCGAGCCAGCGGAAGGCGGTCAGCACATCCGTCGGATGGGCAAAGGGCGAATCGAGGTCCGACTTCGAATTCAGGGCAAAGACGATCTTATCCGCTAAATCTTTACGGGCGACCGCGACCGCCTCGCCCAGACTGTTGACCTCCGGCACATAGCGTAAGGCCGTCCGCCAGGGCTCACCAGCGCGGACTCGACTCAAGCCTTCGGAAGCGATGCGTCGCCATTCCCGCTGGAGCTCGAGTTCCTCCCACAGCAACTGCTTTTCGGACTCCAAGGCTTGGACGCGCTTCGCGAGCTCGTCCACGTCTTTGGCGTAGGCGGCGGCCAGGGTCGAATCCTCGGCGGAAGCAGACTGCAGCTTCCGCAACTCGGCGCTCCGGAGTTTGTCTTGGACATCCTGCCAGAAGGCAAAACCCGCGTAAGGGCGATGCGCACCGACTTCTGCGAGCTGACCGACGACGTTATCAATCAGCCCGATGGGGGTCTTTGCTTCAAGCGAAGCCTGGAGACTTTCGATGCTTAGCAGCGGGTGGGCGTAAGGGTCTGCCTCCTTGGTGAAGCCCGGGCGATAGATCCGGACCGAACCTCCCCAGCAGACCAGCCGGTTCGAGCCGATGGCGGCCTCTAGGGCAAACGTGGTGTCCCATGCCTCAGCCACCATCACGTACGCCAAGGAGCCAAGCTTGCGCGCCCAGAGGTCCGCTTCGACCATTAGCTGGCCATCGCGATTACGGGTGAGGAGCAGTACCGGGTGCTGACGGGTCGGTGAGCACAGGAAGTCGACGAACGAAGTAACCTCCGCCTTCTTAAGTTCGTAAGGCCTATCGGACAGCGGACGGCCAGACTGGGCGTCCTTCCCGCCAAACCGCTTAAGCAGCTCTATGACGATGTTCGGTTGACTAGAACGACGCTTGATTGCTTCACCGCGATCTTCAATCCATGCCACGCCCACCTCGCAGGTAAAGCGCATGGTTGCGCCCGCCTGGGTCACGGTCAGATTGATGATCCAGCGCAAGTTATCGTCTTCACTGTCCGGATGCTGGACCTGCACCCCCCAAAGCGTCTGCGCGGGCTCCGTCAGCAAGACGGACTCGACCGACCATCCAGCGCCAAGTATCGTGAAAGGGCGGGCGACGGCCTGTCCGCGCCAGTCCGCTGGGCGGGTCAAGCCCGCCCGCGGTTGCCCCTGTCGAAGGAAAATCCAATCTTCGACGACCGTAGCAACTTCCTGGAGGGTGGCTGGCGGACGCAGCAACTGGAAGGCCGTGCGGTAGAGGGGCTTCATAGAGTTAATAGAATCTCGCCTCCCATGCGGGGCAAGACCATCTCGGAAGGGTCTCCATGGCCCGCCCCCCGACCAAAGTCCGGCTCCAGAAGACCCTTAAAGAAGGGCTGCGAAGGTGCGTCTATCGGCGCTGGGAGGCGACGTTAAGAGGCTCGGTCCTGATAGCAAAGACCACGGACCTGGAGCGGATGTACCGGGGCAACACGCCCTACCCTATCGGGAAGCCGGAGGTGACACGGCGGACCTACGGCTCTTCCGCCCTAGCGAAATCAGCACACCAGCGGGCAATTATCCGCCGAAAGGCCGAGGGCTATCGGGCGTCTTAACGTCCGGGGGACGAAAAGTGCGGCAACTCGTTAAAGAGCGTGATGGGCACATCCTCTAGCCTGAAAGCGACGAGCTTCCCTTGAAGATAATATGCCCGGAGGCAGCCCTGGACGAAAGCGTTCCCACTCTTCAGTTGTAGGATACTGGTCAGGTCGAAGTTCAAGGAGCCGGACCAGTTGAGCAAGAGGTTGCCACGGTCGATTGCGGTCATGTGCTTGCTACAGACTAAGCGTGGAATGGCCAATTTCATTGGCCTGGACGGCTCGCATAGCACCGGCACGCCGGGGACTTCCGGCTGGCTGGAAGGTGCCTGCTGCTGGCCGACCTCATGATAAGACTGAAGTCGGAACCCCGCGAAGCTTCCCGTGGCAGCTTCAAAGTCTATTTCCACCAACGCCCCAGCCTCATCCGCCAAGCTGACCGTCGCTAAGTCCGCCAGCGGGTGCCCAGGCCTAACCTCGACCACCGGCCCCCAGCCTGCCGCAAAATGAAAACTGCGGCCGGCAGGGACCGACGATGCTTTACAGGATAGACTCACGCTGGCCTTCAGGTGAGTCCGCCGCCTAGGGCGAAGGCCTGGCAGGCCAGACCGCTGAGGTTGGCCGAGCGGGCTCTCATCTTCTCAAGCGTCCAACGCCCCATGGCTAGGTCCGGCAAGGGTGGATTAATCGTGGGCTGTAGATTGTTCGCGCCATCGCGGTAGGTGACCTGGATATTGCCGATGGATTGATGGACCGAGGTATTCCCTTGCACGATGTAGGAAAGCTGAATTTCGCTAACCCTAGGGACGATGGGCCCAGTCGGCGTCGCCTGATAACGGTCGATGGTCGCAAAGAAGGCGCGCCAGCGGTATTTCTGAAGATCCTTCGGGCTCAACGTGAGGGCGCCCAGCGTCGCCGTAATCTGTTCGTTGACGGGCACCTTATACGCCGGGTCGGTGATCATTCCCCGCATCACGCCCAGCACTTCCGACCATTCGCGACCCTGGCGGCAGAGCTCCATGAGCTTGAGGGCGGCGCGCTGGAACCCGTGCTCCAGGGCATTGGTGACCTGGTCGCCGACCGAACAACGATGCATGGCAGCTTCACAGATGCGGGTGATGTCTTGGACGTGACCGCGCCGTGTAGCCGGATCTTCCAGTTTGTTGGCGATGAACGCAGCCAACAAGAGCGGCCGACAGATCTTTGCGTTCAGAATCCTCAGTCCACGGAGGAAGGCATAGTTGTCTTCGGCGTTACACAGGTCCCGATAAACCCCAAAACCGAATTCAAACTCATTGCAGAATTTATTGATTCGATCGGGATGAGGGAGAGCCAGGTCGGGGTGATCGGCGCCTAGGACTGCCGCCAGATCCTTACGGAACCAATCCTTGTAGGAGGTGTAGACCTTGGATTTACCGATGAAGCCACGTTGCGCGTTCCAATAATAGCGGAGAAAATCGATGCGGTCCGCCGAGTCGCGAATCTGCGTGGCAAAGGCGTTCCAAGTGCGGGTCACCTTATCTTGGGCGATAGCACTCTCGCGGGCCTCCAAGAAGAGTGCGTTCTTGATCAGGTCGTCCGGGTTAAGCTTGGCGCCTCGCGCGTTCAGCGTCTCGAAGAGCTTGATCGCGTAGTCTTCGTCGTCCGTCCGGATGGACACGAAGACGAGTTTTTCCGTCATGATCTGGTAAAGCAGACGCAGCGAAGACGCCAGGTCGAAGCCCGCCTGGGCGGCGCCATCGAGTACTTCCTCGAACTTCACTCGCAGCGAAATATAGGCCGAAGGCAACGCGCGCGCCCGCAGGACTTCAGGCACGGCGTTCCCATCGAGGTGATCGACATCGGT
>JACCDX010236329.1_pt1 | contig 11341 bp, 9 predicted proteins | sample 7449681 | NCBI WGS metagenome assembly JACCDX01 (sample SAMN15323450, study PRJNA562643) | freshwater metagenome | isolation source: river surface water | place: USA:Blue River Watershed | collected 2017-08-18 | reverse complement strand
TCGAAAAGCTATTGATATAAAATCTAATGTTTTATCAAACAAATACCACCCTACTGTTGTTCCAACATAACCAAAACATATGCCCCCAACATTTTTCTCTAAAATTCGAAATTTATTTGTATCGGTACATGTATAAATTGTTGAAATTTTAGAAGAGTTAAAATCAAATTTATTTCGAAGATATGATTTAGAAATATTAGACAGCGTGACAATATGAGATGCTCTAATCATGATTCTTTTATCTATCAAAATTAAAACTTTACATAATATACTATTACGCTTTAATATATTAGTATCTATCTTTTCTTCAATCCAATATCCCCTCATATCATAAATATACTTACAATTAATTTTTATAAAAGATATTAAATAAGCTGCAAATGCTGGGATAAAGCTTCTTGCATGAATCGTATCGCTGATTACAAACAAATTTCTTAATAAAAAGAGAAGATACTTTAATGGGTTAAAATATTTCAAAATTCCACTACACACAAAACTTGATTTATTCCATACAATATTATTATTAGAACACAAATTTTCAAAGTATTCTAACCTTTTAATATCCTTGAAATCAACTTCTTTTTCAAATGAAAATAGAACGATATCAAAATCCTTAGAAAGATGCAATAAATAGCTTAGTACTTGGGAATTTCCAAGTGGTTCAAGGATACCATCGTAAGAAAAATATGTAATTTTTAATTTCAAAATATATACCAGTTTTCAAAATAATAAAACCTATTAAATGCGATAGACAAATAAATAAAAATAATGAATATGTATACTTTATATAGAAAACCTGATTTTAACTTATCTCGAAATTGAATAAAAAAAGAAATTATTGAGAATAAATAAAATGGTACTATTAACCTCTGAAATAACGGCAAAGTTGAAAAAAGTATCGCAAGCAATAATCCAAAAATAATAGTAATAGATGATTTATAAATTTCTAAGTTATTATTTTTAAAATACCTAAAAATGCCAATTGCCAAAAACATATGAAAAACCAAAAGAGATAGCTGAAAATAGGAAGTATTTCCAACTTCAGGAGTACTAATAAAATCAACTAAATATTTTTCAAATAAAGGCATTACTACTATATAACTAAAATAAATTTCATAAAAATAAATAGAAAGTAGGACAGCACAAAAAATACTAATTGATAGAACTAAAGAACTAATTCTTTTCGGCTTTTTAAAATACCAATTAACAAAAAAGTGACAAAGTACAAAAGGGAGGACAGAATAATGGAATAACGCAGATATAATAAATAAATACCAGTAAGATTTATTATTAAAATACCGTAAAAGAGCCCAACACATAAAAACTATTGCAAAGGCATTTCTTAGTTGGATAAAAAATAATACTTGAAATAGGAGAATTAAAAATGTTAAAAATAAAGACTTATTACTAACATTTTCAACATGAAATGCGAACCAAATAACTAACCAAATTAATATAAAATTGATTCTTAATAATAAATTAACATTATTAGTAAATATTAAAAAAAAACGATTCAAATAATAAAAAAGTGAGCTAATTTTTCCTAATTCATCTGATTTTGTAAAATTAAAATCCTGAAGCATTGATAAATAATTTTCATCATCACTAAATGTTAATGGTCGTAATAAAATCCCAACAATAATTATAAAGACAAAAAAATTAAAATAAAAAAAGTCATATTTAAATAAAGTTTTAATTGGTATAATTAAGGCAAAAACAGCCAAAATAAGAACAATAAAATACCAATTATTAATCAAAATCATAACTTTAATATTTCTATAATTTTTGAAATATTATTAGATAAGGAGTAATTAGAGTTAACTTTTATATATCCATTTTGAGAAATGTTTTTAAGTTTTTCTATATCAACTTTAAGTTCAACAAGCTTATCAAACCACATGCCTTTTCTAGTAATCAATACTCCATCAACATCGTTCAAAATAAGATCATTAACTTCACCAATTGGATTTGCAAGAACAACAGCGCCCCCAGCCATATAGAGAGTTGCTTTTAATACGCCTCTAACTTCAGAGGCAATTGAATTATCTAAAGGAAATAGCCCTACATGCAATCTAGAAATAATTTCAATCATTTTTGATTCATCATAATTTTCCAAGAAAACTACGCCAGGCATATTTGAAAAAATTGAATTACCAGGAGCACCTAATAGATAAAATTTAACATCTGAATTGTTGTTCAAAAAATCCCTTATTTCTAATTCGATATCTTTAAGTAAGTAATAAGAGGATTTACTTCCTACCCAGCCAAAAGTAAACTCATTTTCAGATTTTATTTCATTACAAACATCAAATTTATCTATCAATGGAAAGTCTGGAATGATAAAAATTTTGTCAGAAAATTTAGATAATATATTTTTATTGTAATTATTATCCGTAGAAAGAGAAGATACATACTTAATTGCATTCGACCAATTTTCATCCGCCTCATATGGATTATCGACAACGTCAAGATTGATAATTTTACCAGGGTTAAATAGTCTTAATAGATAAATAAACCTGTAAGATAAAACCTTATTTAACCAAATTGTTGAGTAGTTTCTAGAAATAAATAAAATATTAATTGAATTATAAACTCTATTTACATAGTTGATCAGACTTAAAAAAAATCTTAAAAAAAATGAATTAACAGATCCAATTTTTAAAATTAAAACCTCATTATTCCTATTTACATACTTAACAGATTTATTCAATTTATTAAGCCCAATTTCATAAATCAACCCCCTTATTTTCCCTGAAGGAACTGCACTTCCGAACTCTTGAATAAATAATATACTATTTCCCATAGCTTGATAGTTTACTCAATATATATACAACTGGCTTAAATTCTACTTTATAAAGTAAAAGACAATATACTAAACACATAAGAACAAAAATTCCTAAATCTAGAAAAAATGAGTCGATGAGAGGGTATAATAAATATGGAAAAAATAAACTACTAACTACCGCTAACTTAATGAAGTCATTTCCATTATTAAAATCTGAAACATAACTTTGAATTTGATTTTTCAAAAATAAAAACAATATCAAATCAGAAATTACGAAATTAATAATAAAAGCAAATGGTATTGATTTAAAACCCCAATAAGGCATAAATAAGTAGGTTATAGAAACATATGTTACTATCTCAATAACACTTGTAAAATAAAATATCTTTAAATTTTGTACAGAGTATATAGCATATGAAATAATTGACCCAATTGCTATTGCTGGTAATCCAATAACAAAAATATTAAATGAATCTGAAAGCAATAAAGCATCACTATTATTAAACTTACCGTGAACAAAAATATACTTGAATATAATTGCAGAGTTGCGATATAGAAAGAAAATCAAAGGAATAGAAATAAAAAAAACCGCTTTAATTCCCATCAATAACATATCAAATAGTTTATTAAAATTTCCATCTGCAGCATGATTTGAAATTTGCGAAAAAAATAAAACTGAAAAAAAAGAATTGATTACAAAAGAGATTGTTGTAATTAATTTCTGTGATAGAATGACATTTGATACGACTCCATTTGAATAATTAGAAAGGAAATAAACATCAAATATCGGAAGTGTTTTTGTTAACACAATAGAGAATATCAAAGGTGCTGACAACTTAATTATTTGACGATTTCTAGATAAAACATCTCTAAAATCTATTTTAAATCTAAAATTAATGTAGTGTTTATTACAAAAAAGAAACAGTACTAAAAACTGCATGAAAGAAGAAACTAAATATGCTAGAGCAATATTTACAGACTCCTTTTCAAGAAATGATAAAAATAATATCACTAATAATGGATTTAAGATCTTCCAACCCAATGGAATCTTAAATCTATTATTAGAGTATAATATGGTATTCAAAAATTCAACTAGTGTAGATAAAATAATTAATGGACTATATAAAAGAAACGTAAGTTGGATAGATTCAATCTCAAGATTTGTATAATTTTGATTAAAAAGCCTTACAATTTCCAATGAGAATAAATCAACAAGTACCAGCAAGAGAAAAGCTGCTATACCAACAACATTAAAATATTCATTTATAATTTGCTGTGCTTTATTAGACTCTAATTTATTTACTTTCGAATATAATGGAATAAAAATAAAACTAACACAGCTCGTCAATAGAACTACTAAATAGCTGGGAACTGAAATAGATTTGTTATAGAAATCTATTTGTTTCCCTAGTCCAAATTGGGCTGCAATAAACAAGTTAAGCAAAAATTGAACTACAAAACTTGAAAGATTTAAGATACTAACAAAGACAGTTTTTTTTAGCATGAATTAGTCTTTATATCCAATTATTCTTGAATCTCTCCAAATTCTAGGACCATGTGTGGTAGGGTCTAATATCTCTACTTTAGAAAAGCCAACTTTTTGCAATTCCGATGAAATATGAATTCCTGACCATCCAAATGAGTAAGGGAAATATACTTCACTATTTTTAATTTGATCGAGATCAAATGCGTAAATACCTCTAATTGCCTCTAAATATTCTTCCTCAGAATTTGTAGTACTTATAACATTTGCACATTTTAAAATATCGGGGAATTCCATTTCTAATTTGCCTCCACTTTTAAGTAGCCTCAGTACTTTGATAAAAAATACTCGAGCTTGCCAAAGATTTAAATAGCTTATAGAATGGTTCAACACTATATGTGAAACGGAATTAGGTTCAAAATATTCATCAAGGTTTAGGAAGTCACACCTTAAATCAACTACACATGATGTATTTGTATCAATATTAACCCAACCAGATTTATAGTCAAAGCCACACCCTAAATTCAATTTGATCTCGCCTTGATATTTATTTTTCTTTTTTAAAAAATATTTTTTATAACTATTATACAAATAATATTTTACGGACATATATAAATGTTTTGAATTCATAATATTTAAATTACCACCCATTTTTTATCACATTACATACTTTTTCAACATCATTAATTGACATTTTTGTATGTAGAGGTAATACTAAATACTTATCTTCAATTGCATCCATATTTGGAAATTCAGTTTTTCGTCCTCCAAATATGCTATATCTATCATTTCTATAGTGGACTTGAGCTGACTCAATATTATTTTCTCTTAATTTTTTAGAAAGACCGTCTCTATTCTCAACTGTGACAGTGCACATCCAAGCCGCATGCTCACGATCTTCATAACCTCCTCCAATAAAATTTAAACCAGGAATACCGTTTAATAATTGTTCATATTTTGCAAAAAGTTCTTTTCTTAACTTCAAAACATCATCAAACTCTTCTAAGGCTGCTAAACCCATTGCAGCTGATATATCATTCATTTGATATTTATAACCAATATCCTTAATATCATTTTCCCAAATTCCTTTTTGCTTAGCAGATCTATCTATACCAAACCATCTTAATCGTTTACCTCTTTCCAATAGTTCACCATTATCTTTGAAAGTAACCATACCACCATCCCCAGTTGTAATATGTTTAATTGCCTGGAAAGAAAACATAGTGAAATCAGATATAGAACCAATATGCTTTCCTTTATAAGTTGCTCCTACTGCATGTGCCGCATCCTCAATAATCGGAATATTCCACTCTGTAGCAATTTTTTGTAATTCATCCATATCACACGGCAATCCACCATAATGAACACATACAATAGCTTTCGTTTTACTGTTAACTAATTTTCTAACATGATTTGGGTCAATATTTAATGTGCCAGGTTGTACATCTGCAAATACAATTTTTACACCCATATATAAAAAAGGTATATTGGTAGCAGTACAAGTAAAAAGAGGTGTAATTACCTCATCACCAGGTTTCAAATTAGCTAATAAGTATGAAAGATGTAAAGCATCTGTACCAGATCCACATGTTAATGAGACATTTCCATTTCCAAATTTTTTACTAAACTCTTGTTCAAATTTATCAACTTTAGGCCCCTGTCCAATCCACCTAGTGTGTAAAGTATCATTTACATACTGTCTTGCTTTATCAGAAATATGTGGATGAAATAATACAATATTTTTTTCTCCTACCTCCATTAATGGAGCTTCATTCATTGGTTTTTCCATTTTTTGTAAAATTTAAATTATGTTTTTATAATATTTATATGTTTCTATCAAACCGCTTTTAAAGTCATATTGGGGATTATACTTAAGCAAATGCTTTGCTTTGTCAATATCAGCGAGGCTGTGCATTACATCTCCAACTCTTGAATCTCTAAATCGCTTATCTGCTGATCTATTTTCAATTTTAGATATAGTGTCTAACATATCATTAATTGTGGTTCTCTCACCATAAGCTACATTATAAATTTGATTTAAAGCAGAACTATCTTGAACAAACATAGCTTTTATATTTGCCTGAACCACATTATCTATATAGGTAAAATCCCTAGATTGATTTCCATCTCCGTTGATATAAATTGGATCACCATTCATCAACGCCTTTATAAATAAAGGTATGACTGCGGCATATGCACCATTGGGGTCTTGTCTTTGACCAAAAACATTAAAGTACCTTAGCCCAACAGTTTCTATTCCATATGTGCTTGCAAAGACTTGTGCATATAATTCGTTTACATATTTTGTAACTGCATATGGAGACAATGGATTTCCAATTCTGTTCTCAACCTTAGGTAATTCTTTATGATCACCATACGTTGAACTACTTGCTGCATAAACGAGTCGCTTTACTGTAGAGGACTCTTTTATGGAACATAACATATTCAAAAAACCACTAATATTTACATCATTTGAAGTAATTGGGTCAATAATTGATCTTGGAACAGATCCTAAAGCTGCCTCGTGAAATACATATTCAATTTCATCGACTGCCTTAATACAATCACTTAAAATTCTAATGTCTCCCTCTATTAATTCGAAATTAGAGTAGGTAAAAAAAGTATCTATATTTGATTTATGTCCAGTAGAAAAATTGTCTAAAACTCTAACTAATCCCGCATTGTTTTTTAATAGATATTCAACCAAATTGCTACCGATGAAGCCTGCACCTCCGGTAATTAAGAACTTTGAATTCCTTATGTCTATTGTATGGTAAATTTCTTCGTACATAATATTGCTATATTATAATCTTTTATCTACAAACTCCTTATCTAAAAACCCTTTTACATCATAAACAATAGAATTAATATTTTTAATTCTATTCAAATCTAATTTAATAAACTCAGAATGTGCAACTGCTAAAACAATTGCGTCAAATAATTCTTCTTCTGGCAACCTTTCCACTAATGTTAGACCGTATTCATGTGCCACTTCATTTTTATCAGCAACAGGATCAAAAATGGTTAATTTTACGTCATATGTGTTAAATTCACTTATGATATCGATTACTCTTGTATTTCTAACATCTGGACAATTTTCTTTAAACGCAAAACCTAAAATTAAAACTTTAGCATTTTTTACTTTAATATCTCTTTGAATCATTTGTTTGATTACTTCAGAAGCTATATACTTACCCATACCATCATTTAATCTTCTTCCAGCCAAAATAATTTCAGAATGATAACCTACTTCTTGGGCTTTTTGGGCTAAATAGTAAGGGTCTACGCCTATGCAATGACCTCCGACTAATCCTGGTTTAAATTTTAAAAAATTCCATTTAGTACCCGCAGCCTCAAGAACCTCATTGGTATCTATGTTTAATAAATTAAAAATTTTGGCGAGTTCATTTACAAATGCAATGTTAATGTCTCTTTGAGAATTCTCAATCACTTTTGCCGCTTCGGCAACTTTAATAGAACTAGCTCTATATGTTCCCGCTTCAATTATTGAGCCATAAACTTTATCAATAATATTAGCTGAACTAGGATTTGACCCTGATGTAATTTTTAAAATTTTCGATACCGTATGTTCTTTATCTCCAGGATTAATTCGTTCAGGACTATACCCAACAAAAAAGTCTATATTAAAAATAAGATTAGAAATACTCTCTAACACTGGCACACATACATCCTCTGTTACACCTGGATATACTGTACTTTCAAAAACTACAATATCATTTGTTTTTAATACAGAGCCCACTAATTTACTGGCATTAATTAATGGGCTTAAATCTGGCCTATTATTTTTATCTGTAGGAGTAGGTACTGTAATTATATAGAAAGTACATTCCTGTAATTCTTTAATATCATCAGTAATTAAAAATTGCTTATTCGATAAGCTTTCCTTTAACCTATCCTCTTCAATTTCTTTTGTTTTATCAAAAAAACAATTCAACTCTTCGATTCTTTTTTTATTAATATCAAAGCCGACTGTGTTATACTTACTAGCAAATTCTACTGCCAATGGCAAACCAACATATCCTAATCCAATTACAGCAATTTTCTGATTCATTTTTTTTATTTCAAATTTTTCAAATACTTTCCATAACCACTCTTTAAGTACTTATTTGCTAATTGATTTAATTGAGACGAATTTATAAAACCCATTCTAAATGCAACCTCTTCCAAGCAACCTATTTTGTGACTTTGCCTCTTTTCAATTACTCTAACAAATTCACAAGCATCTGCATATGAATCAAAAGTTCCTGTATCTAACCAGGCTGTACCACGGTTCAGAACACAAACTTTCAGCTTATTTTGATTCAAATATATTTTATTAATATCAGTAATTTCATATTCTCCCCTTTCTGACATTGAAATGCTTTTAGCAATTTCAACTACCTGATTGTCATAAAAATATAATCCAGGAACAGCGTAATTTGACTTAGGAACTTTTGGCTTCTCATCTAATGAAACTGCTATTCCATTTAGATCAAACTCCACTACACCATAACGTTCTGGATCATTAACTTCATAAGCAAAAACAGCAGCTCCATCTATATCATTTAAAAGTTGTACTTGTTTACTAAGGCCAGCACCATAAAATATGTTATCTCCTAATATCAATGCCACCTTATCCTTACCAATAAATTTTTCCCCAATGATAAATGCCTGAGCTAGTCCGTTAGGAACATCCTGAATTTCAAAAGAAAATTTACAGCCAATTTCACTACCGTCTCCTAGAAGCCTTTTAAATTGCGGAACATCTTCTTTAGTTGTAATGATGAGAATTTCATTTATTCCCGCTAGCATTAGCACAGATAACGGATAATAAATCATTGGTTTGTCATAAATAGGCATTAATTGTTTACTAATACCCATAGTAATTGGATATAGCCTTGTGCCTGAACCACCTGCTAAAATAATACCTTTCATTGAATTAGAGAAATTAAAATCAATTACAATTTAAATAAGACTGATAAGACCCACTTGCCACATTTTCTACCCATTGGGCGTTTTCTAAATACCAATCGATAGTATTTGACAACCCCTCCTCAAATGTAACAGAAGGAATCCATCCTAATTCGTTATTTATTTTAGAAGAATCAATTGCATATCTTCTATCATGTCCGGGGCGATCTTTGACAAAATTTATCAATTTTTCACTATCTCCCTTTTTTCTTCCTAATTTCTTGTCCATCAGAGAACACATTAATTTTATTAAATCAATATTAGTCCACTCATTAAATCCACCTATATTATAGGTTTGGAAACATTTCCCTTTATGAAAAATTAAGTCAATGGCACATGCATGGTCTTTAACGTATAACCAATCTCTTGTATATAAACCATCACCGTAAACAGGCAAAGGTTTATTTAAAAATATATTATTAATAAATAATGGGATAAGTTTTTCAGGAAATTGATTAGGCCCATAATTGTTAGAACAGTTCGAAACTATGACAGGAAGATAATATGTTTGACCAAATGCCCTCACAAAATGATCGCTTCCTGCTTTACTTGCAGAATAAGGAGAGTTGGGGTCATATGATGTAGATTCTGTGAAATAACCTTCTTTGCCTAAGCTACCATAAACTTCATCTGTTGATACATGGTAAAAAAGGTGTTCTCTTTTGATTCCCCAAGAACCATTATTTACAATTTCATACCCTAAATCATTCTTCCAATGTTCCTTAGCTGCATTTAATAAATTTACAGTACCTATGACATTTGTATTTACAAAATCAAGAGGAGACAATATAGATCGATCAACATGTGACTCCGCAGCCAAATGAATTACATCAGTTATATTATAAGTTTCAAATACTCTATTAAGAACATCCAAATCTAATATATCCGCTTTTACAAAATGCAAATTCGAAAAACGTTCAACATCAACTAAATTTTCCATGTTGCCTGCATATGTTAATGCATCCAAATTTATGATTTTATAATCTGGATAATTGTTAACAAACATTCTCACTACGTGAGAGCCTATAAATCCAGCTCCTCCAGTTATTAGTATATTTCTTTTCATTTTACAACCTTCATAGTGAAGTAAGTCTTGTCGTACCAAATAGCAAAGATACCCCCATTTTAGTTTAGCGCCAAAGACAATTTATTTAAAGGGAATATTTGGCATTATATCTATCGAATTATTCGAATAGTCCTATTTTAGTCGCTGAGGGCTCTGCCTTTGGTTTCAGGTAAATAAATCATGCCCACGATGACCGTTAAGGCCGCCAGGGCAATGGGATAGAACAATCCGGCAAAATTCGAATGAGTGACGGCACCCAGCCAAGTGGCCACAAAAGGGGCACATCCGCCGAACACCCCATTAGCAAAGTGATAAGGGATGGAGAGGGAGGTGTAGCGGATTTTGGTAGGGAAAAGTTCGACTAGGAATGCGGCGATCGGGCCGTAGGCCATCGCCGCGAAAGTCACTAATAAGCTGCAAATGAAAGCCAGTTCGAGCTTTCCAGTCCAGTTCAGGAAGATTGCGCCATTGACCATCGTGCCCTCCTGGGCGACGATTGAGGACATCCACGAGAAAAGGGGGTAGTACCCGAGCGCAGCGAGGGCCATACCGCCCAGCATAATTTTCTTGCGACCCACCCGGTCAGACAGGCTCCCGAAATACACGAAGAGGGGCGTGCCCACTACCAGACTCGCGGCGATAATGAGGTTCGTCGTAATGAAATCGACCTGAAGGATTTTGTTGATGAAGATTTGGGCATAGAATTGACCCGTATGCCAAACAACCCCCTGCCCCACAATCGCCCCAAACATCGCAATTAACATTAAGCGGCGATTCGCCTTACTGGCGAAAGCTTCCTTTAAAGGATTTTCGGAGAGTCTGCCTTCCACCTTGAGTTTAGAGAAGAGCGGAGATTCATCCATATTCCGCCTAATGAAGTAAGAAACAACCACTAGAATACCAGAAAGTGCAAAAGGCACCCGCCAGCCCCAGTCCTTAAAGGCCGCATCGCCTAAAAGCTGCTGCGTCGCCAAGATGACCAGGATGGAGACGAAGAAACCGAGCGTGGCGGTCGTTTGGATGTAGGACGTGTACT
>JACCDX010726368.1_pt1 | contig 11342 bp, 9 predicted proteins | sample 7449681 | NCBI WGS metagenome assembly JACCDX01 (sample SAMN15323450, study PRJNA562643) | freshwater metagenome | isolation source: river surface water | place: USA:Blue River Watershed | collected 2017-08-18 | reverse complement strand
GACGTCGTCAATCGACCATCTACGTTCCCATTTCGCAGACCACAGCCCTCCGCGCCGCGACGCCGAGCAAAAAAGCGCCTCCTATCGTCAAACTCATGCGGGATCCCTTCCTGAGGCCGATCAAGATCGGTAACTGGTCCGCCGTTGAAGAGGAACAGTTCCAAAATCTCGACGACTGGTTCGTGCCGGACGAGGAGCAGCGCCTCAGCTTTCCTGTCGAAGGCTACATCTCATCGGGTTTCTCCTGGCGTTGGAATCGCTTTCATAAAGGCTTGGATATAGCCGCCCGTGCCGGTTCCCCTATCCTGGCCGCTCAGGATGGAAAGGTCGTCTTCCGCGGTTGGCGTGCCGGTTTTGGTCTGCTCGTGGTCATTCAGCACAGGCTGGGAAAAACGTATTACGCTCACTGTCAATCCACCAAAGTGAAAACAGGGCAAAAGGTTTCGCGCGGTGACCTGATCGCTCTCGTGGGAGCAACAGGTCAATCCCGAGGTCCACACCTGCACTTTGAATTGCGTGATGACAACAATCAGCCTCTGGATCCAACACCTTTTCTTCTTCAACCCTGCTCGCGCCCCGTGACACTAACGGCTCAACCGGGGCGCGCTCTTGTAGGCGTCACGAGCTGGTCGGCGAAAACCTCGCTTTGTCAGTCCTCGGATATCTAAGAACCTATGCAAGAGTCTACATAGTTATGCAGGCCAGCCTTGAAACACCGATCGACATCTCTGTCGACCGGTTTCTCTTTCTATCGCATTCCCTAAAAAAATAGGCAAATAATTCAAACTGCGTATTGTCAAGTTTCGACAAGAAGTTGATAACGGTGTCAGATGTCTTTCAACATTGTTAAATAAAGGGTTATGCAATGAACATGAAGACTCTGTTAATGGCTTTCGGATTAGGCTTCACTTTCAATGTCGCGCAAGCCTTCCCCGTAACTTCACATGGCGAGGCGCAAGCCAAACGCAGTGATCTGGTCGAGACTTTGGGCAAGCAAGGATCGTTTAAAACGCTCGCGACCGCACTGGGTGCTGTGGATCTGTGTCCACGCTGGAGGGAGACGGACCTTTCACGGTTCTGGCCCCGACCGATGCTGCTTTCGCAAAATTGGGCACGGCGACCCTCAACAGCCTGCTCGCGAATCCTGAGCAGCTCAAAAGCATTCTGCTCTATCATGTCGTCCCAGGAAACGTTTCCCTGCGGCAAGCTCTGCGCGCGGGCGAAGCTGAAACGGTCAACGGTGCTGAAGTCGACTTCTCCTTCAATCGCAAAGGATTCTTTGTCAACGACTCCCGCATCCTTCGTGCCAATGTCAGAGCCAGCAACGGCACCATTCACGTGATTGATACCGTTTTAATCCCACCCGCTTCCGTACCAGAACCCCAGGATATCGTTTCGATCGCAAGCGCTGACGATCGCTTTGAAACGCTAGTGGCTGCACTGAAAGCCGCGGACCTTGTGAGTGCGCTGCAAGCTGAAGGTCCTTTCACCGTATTTGCACCGACGGATGACGCCTTTGCCAAACTCGGAGCGGAAACGATCGATGCTTTGCTGGCTGATAAGGAAACGCTGTCCAGTATTCTTCTCTATCATGTTGTGCCGGGTGCGGCTGTAGACTCTCAGACTGCAGCCACTCTTTCGGAAGCAGCGACGGCCAATGGCCAGAAGCTCAAGATCAGCTTTGAAAAGGGCATGCTGCGCATCAATGATTCCTTGGTCATCATCAAAGATATCAAGGCGTCCAATGGAATCATTCATGTCATCGATACAGTCCTGGTTCCCTGATTGATTTCTTTCTGCTTCATACCCCGATCTCCCCGATCGGGGTTCTACATAAATCACCCCGTGTCGTCCCCTTTTAATCTGTCGACATTTGTGGCAAAAGTCATGATTGGGATTTAAGCAACAGCAGGAATCGATTGACCCTGAATGATGATTCTTTCACAAGGGATGGGGTAAACTTAAAGAGAGGCTGCCCCGAAGTCGCGATAAACTTTTAAGCGGCCCTTCCTGGTTGCTCCCCGACCGATACCAAACGGAGTGTTTGATGACATCCCACTGCACTCTTTCCCGTATGGCTTTGACGATCTTCGCCGCGAGTCAACTGCTGACGGCTAAACTAACGCAAGCTACCGAGCGCCCGCAGCCCGATCTTCCTGCTATCAAAAGCGAGGAAAGGATCGAGAAGCCAGGTCTCTATACCTTTCAATTCAAGCAAGGTGGGCTTACCCGGCATTATATGGTCCATGTCCCCACGCGCTACAATCCTGCAGCACCAGCACCGCTGTTGCTCGTTCTGCATGGAGGTGGGGGCAACATGCAGCTTCAGGCGACAGAATCCCATTATCATCAGATCTCCAAATCGGAAGCCGTGGGCTTCATCGCAGTCTTTCCCAACGGCTATAGTCCTTTCCAATCCGGCAAGCTTGCGACCTGGAATGCCGGCCGTTGCTGCGCCGGTGCTCGCGATAAGAATGTGGATGATGTGGGATTCATCAGGGAGCTTTTGCAGAGGATTCATCTTCAATTCAATATCGATAAGAGCAAAGTCTTTGCCACCGGCATGTCCAACGGAGGCATGATGGCGTTTCGTCTTGCCTGCGAAATGCCCGAGACCTTTCGCGCCATCGCCGCGGTCGCTGGCACCGACAATACTGTTCAGTGCACACCTCAGACCCCTGTTTCCATCCTGCACATCCATGCACGGGATGATGATCATGTTCTTTTCGAAGGTGGTGCCGGCGCCACCTTCCGTGACAAATCGAATGTTACAGATTTTACATCCGTGCCCGACACCATTGCGAAATGGGTTAAACTCAACGCCTGCCAACCCACTCCCAAACGCGTTCTGGATAAACCAGACGCCCACTGCGAACGCTACACCGGCTGCCGCAATAATGTATCGGTGCAACTCTGCGTGACGGAAACCGGAGGCCACTCCTGGCCCGGAGGCAAAAAGCCAAGGATGTTCAGCAGCGGCCGACCGTCCACGGCCATCGCAGCGAATGATGTGATGTGGGATTTTTTTCTGCAGACTGATGGAAAATAAATAGCAGGCTCTTGGGCGAGTGCAAAAGGTTGAGCCAGCCAAGGCCCAACCTTAAGCTGGATCAGTACTTCACGCTGCAACCGTAGGGCTTGGAACTGGCGATCTTAACAGGTTTTCCCGCCATGGATTCATCCAGGGCAAGACGCACGTAGTTTGTGGCAGTCTTGACTTCCGATTTGTCAGTCCCGCGTTTGTCATCAATGCCGCCCATATAAACAAGTTGACCCTGAGGATCGATGACAAACATATGAGGCGTGGTCTTGGCTTCATAAGCCCGACCTACTTTTCCACTGGAATCCAAGAGTACTGTGGTAGGACTGGCCTTGGCCTCTGCCATCAGCTTATTGGCTTCGGCTGCGGATACATGCCCCTGCTTTCCAGGTGCTGAGGAAAGAACGGTGAGCCAAACGACTTTACTCTTGTTCGATTTTTCATCCTTTTTTGCCGTATAGTCCGCCTGCAAAGCCTGCATATTACCCGATTCATAGTGCTTCCGAACATAGGGGCAATCTTTGTTCCACCATTCGAGCACCACATACTGCCCCTTGTAATCCGACAGCTTGTGGGTTTTTCCGTCGCTTCCTTCGACTGAAAAATCCGGCGCGGGTTTCAGCAACTCCGGTGCTGCCCAGGCCGTGGCACTGATCAAGAACAGAGTTGTACTCAGCAAAAACTCTTTCATCTTTCACTCCTATTTGCGTTAGAGGACACCTGCCTGATCTCTTGCATCAAAAGATCCGGGGTTAGAACTTCAGGTAAGAGTCGCGGCGCACTCGCGTCTTTGGTATAGAAAGCATAGACGGGAACACCCTGGCGACTGAGGGATTCCAGAGTCTGGGTAATCTCGGGATTGTAACCCGTCCAGTCGGCTCGCATCAAGCGAATGCCATGCGCCTTGAATGCCTCCTGGATATCAGCACGATTCAAAACAAGAGTTTTATTCACCTGACAGGTCACACACCAGGCGGCGGTGAAATCCACAAAGACTGGACCGTCGTTCCTCAGTCTTGCCAGTCCTGCAGCAGAGAATGGCTCCCAAGCATCATTCGAAATATGAGCCGAGGATGAAGGCGCTGGGGCTTCAGCGCGCTTTTGCTGATGGATCGCAACGGCCGCGATCAGTATCATCAACAGCCCAAGCCCCGCTGCGAACGCTTGGCTCAATCGTTCTTGCCTTTTCCAAAACCAGGCGCAGAACGCAAGACCGATAAATCCTCCGAGTATCCAAAGCACGCCTTGCATGCTGCTCTGCTTTTCCAGGACCCAAAGAAGCCAAAGTATGGTCAGGAGCAATGGAAAGGCCATGGCTTGCCTGAAGTTTTCCATCCAGGGGCCAGGTTTAGGAAGAAGGCGACGGCTTCCTGGAATCCAGGCCAGAGCCAGGAATGGGCTTAAAAAACCAAGACCGATGCCGGCAAAAATAGTAAGAGACTCCAAAGGGCTTCGAGTCAGCGCCGAGCCAACGGCCACGCCCATAAAGGGGCCCGTGCAGGGACTCGCGACAATTACGGCCAGCACACCCGACATAAAATGTCCAAGCGATCCGCTCGGTGTCTGACCTAAATTCCCCAGCCGCGTGAGGGCATTCCAAGGTTGGATGATATCCAAAAAATTAAGGGCCATCAAAAAGAACAGTATGGCGAGCGCGGCCATAAATCTTGGCGATTGCAGTTGAAAACCCCAACCGACAGCTTCACCGCCAGCTTTGAAAAGGAGCAGGAGTCCAGCAAGCGCAAGAAACGACACAAGCACACCGGCGCCATAAGCGAGGCTACCCCATCGCACCTTTTTCACATCCGCTCCGCTGTCACGAACCAGACTCAACACTTTAATCGCGAGCACGGGCAAGACGCAAGGCATGATGTTCAGGATGAGGCCGCCCAGGAAAGCGAGAACAAGAATCATACCCAGATCTTGAGCTGACGCGCCTGCTGCGGCGAGATTCACTTCATAGCCTAGTTTCTGACCGTCTTTTTGCACAAAAATCGCAAGGCCGCTGATAGGATGACTAGCCGGCTCACTGCTTTTCTTAAGAGTGATCTTCTGATCTTTCAGCTCGGGAGGCGCATGGGTCAGACCCGTCCCTTCATCTGGAAAAAAATTCAGTAGCTTGAGCTCACCAAGCACTTGTTCCATCTTGAATGCGAGAGTCAAAGACTTTGGATCACTGGATTCAAGAATCTCGGCCTGAAGAGTGCCGCGCGGTCCTGTTTTTTTTGCCTGTTCAATGACGTTCCGCCAAGGCGCAGGCTCCATTTCACTTCCGCGTTGAACTTCCATCCCCCACTGAAAAAGCTGCTGACCCGGGATACACTCCTCCTTACACACGAGCCATTTCACCATAACCTCAAGCTCTGTACGCTCGCCTTTGATATCGGCTGGAACACTCACTTGAAACGGCAGCAGCACTTCTCCTTCGTAACCAATATTATAGAATGGCCCTACCTGAATCCTCTCGGGGAGTGGCCACGTGAATTCACTCACAGTCCAGCCTGCAGGTTTTTTCCATTCAAGCCGCGGGGGTTCCCCTGAATCGCCAGGGTTTTTCCAGTACACATGCCAGTGGGGATCCGGTTGAAAGCGCAGCGCAAAATCCTGGGTCGCTCCGGGTCTCAGGCTCTGCTCACTGGATAGGATCTGCACCTGAATATGCTCGCCGCGTATGCTGTCGGTGGCACCTGTAAAGCCGCGGGCGATCTCCGCAAGCAGGATAAGGACGAGGCTGATCCATGAAAGGGGCTGCACATGACCTCCCGGTAAAGCAACTTTATCAACCAATGTGAACGGGATGTTCGGCCTAGTCAAATCCAACGCTAATTTTTTTTCATCCATCCCCTTGATTTCCTCAAACCCAGACTTAAATTTCGCGATAGGAGGTTTCATGTCTGGCATTCGCTACCTTATTGCGCTCCTTTTCCTATTCGCAGGTCTGGAAAGCGAGCTGCAGGCGAGTGCATCCCAAGCGAAACCTGCAAACTTCTCGTTGATCCCTTCAGACATTCTCACCAACCTCAAAAGCAAAACCTCCGTCGACACGATGACTCAAACCGCTCCGGATAGGATTCACGGAATCCTCGCGGAGCGGGTCATTGCTACAATGCCGCCGCCAGGAGCCGGCATCATTTCATTCCGTCATGACAATCCTTTGCCTCATCCCTCTCGACTGGATGCGTTTCGCGCCTCGGGCAGCAGTCCTCCGTTCTGAGTTTTCCGAGTTGCACATTATTTTTAACTAAGAATCCGGAGGAATTTATGAAACGCCTCAGCTGGAGTGCGCTGCTTTTGATCTTTTTCGCGATCACGAAAAACCTACTGGCCACGAATCTGCCCCTTACATTTCATTGGAACAGTGCAAACGAAGCCCCTGCCTTGCGAGTGGAAACATACGAAATCAAGGAAGGTCCTCAGCACGAGCTGCGCATACACTTCAACCCTGCGGATGCGAAAGCGTAACAAACGCTGACAGCGCAAAACCTCGGCAAGACTTTAATTCTGAAACAGGGCGAACGTGTATGGGCAAGGCCTACGATCAAGGTTGCAATTAACGGACAGGATTTTGTTGTGAATCATAGCAAATAGGAAGGTCGAGCGGGCGTCTGTTGCATTCCGAGCAACAGACGCTTTCCCGAAATCAGTGAGCGTACTGGCGAGCGAAGTGCGGCATGGGATCCATCGACTTGTTCGCGAGATTTTGATATTCAAAATGCAAATGAGTACCTTCAGCATTGCCGCTGGCGCCCACTTGAGCTATTTCCTGGCCTCTTTTCACCGACTGGCCCTTTTTCACAAACAGCTTGGAGCAGTGAGCGTAGAGAGTCTTGTAATTCTTCTGCTTCAGAATCACGGTCCAACCGTAACCGCGTTTCCATCCTGCGTACTCAACCGTACCGCCATGCGCCGCGAAAATCTTGCGACCGCGTGGGGCCATGATATCGATACCTTCGTGCGAACGACCACTGCGAGGACCAAAACCCGAGCTCAGTCGGCCTTCCATCGGCCACTGCAATTGGCGAAGTTCGGTGTAAAGCGTCGCGCGCTCACCTTTTCCCAGGTTTTCATCATCCGACTCTTTGCCCGTGGATTCAGGAAGTACGCCGTTTACCAGCTTACTTCTTCCCCGCAAGTCAGGAGACATCTGAGCCTTCTCACTAACGGGGATATATATAACTTGTCCAGGTATAAGGTCGGCCGAAGATTCGAGGCCATTGATGCGTTGGATCATGCTGTGGGGGACGGCGTATTGTGCGCCCATGTTTGCCAGAGTATCGCCCTTCTTTACTTTTACTTGATAGTAATTCTGGGCTTGAGAATCTTGACCAGGCGGAGCTGCACGGTGTGCACACGAGCTGAACAGAAAGGTACCGAGCAGCAGACAGGCCTTGAGCTCTGGTTTCTTCATGTAAATTTTCCCCTATAAAATCCTAACCGAAAAAAGAATGCGACGCCCACAGATTGCTCTGTAGGCGTAGTCAGACGGCGCTGCCCGATTAGGATAACATCAAAGCGGGTTGAACACGAAGGGATAATTTACATTTACATTTTGACCGCCTCGGGGCGTCGGGAATTTCCAGCGAGTGATCTTTCCAGTCACACATCCGGCCATTACAGCGTCGCCAACTGTATCAGACGCGATGCTCGAAGATGTGACTCGTCCATCCGATCCAATCACGAAATTCACTTTAATCTTGCCGTTAGCGTTAGGGGACCGCTGCAGCAATTGTTCGTAACAGTGACGGATCTGGTTTAAATTCGCTCGAATGACAGCCTGTACTTCCTGCGTTGTCAAACCGCCTGCGACGACAGGATCACCAGGAGGCACTTCAACATTGGCACGGCCAGCTCCGCCTTCGCCTTTGCCGAATCCTTTTCCGATTCCTGCGCCACCAAGACCACCGGCACCGCCTTCACCCGATCCCGTTCCACCGAATCCACCGAAGTTATTCGCAGCTCCCCCTGTTCCCGCGACACCGAGAGTTTTACCGGTACCAGGGCCACCAAGTCCGAGAGTTTTCGCACCGGATCCCGCGCCTCCACCAGCACCACCGGCGGAATCTTTGAAATCAGTTTTGATGGCACCGGCTCCAACCTGACTCAGAACTTTACCAGCGCCCAAACCCAATTTAGCAAGGTTCACGCCAGATGCTTTATTGGGAGCTCCACCTTCTGCACCGGCGAGATCAACTTTCTGCTCGCCTTTGCGCTGTCCGCCTGCATCAGGACGCAGCTTGTCACCACCCTGCGCACCACCTGAAGGTCCAACTTTCGCAGCCGTGACAGCACCAGGCTGCTTGAAATCAGGCTTTTTCCCAGCCTGCGCCATACCCTGATCCTTCGGCTTCTCCTGCGGAGGCTGAGGAGTCGGCGGCGTCGGCTTCTTGGGTTCGGCCAATTGCTGCGTTGGTTTTTCAACCGGCGGCGCTGGTGTCGGTTGCTTCACCTGCTCCACGGGTTTCGGCTTCGCTTCGGGCGGAACCGGCGTGGGCGGCTTGGGTGGTGGCTTGGGTGGTGTTGGTTTGGGCGGCGGCTCCTGCTTCACTTCGGCCACTTCCACTTTCTTTTCTTTGGGAACCGGCTTGGGTTCCTCTTTCTTCTCGGGAGCATTCACAATCGACCAGATATCATCATCGGCCTTGTCGTCTTTTGGATTCTTGCTCAGATAAATAGCTGGGATCGCGGCCACATAAAACAGAATGGACGCCATCATGATAGCCGCAAAGATCGGATCGCGCGCGCTGTTACGCGGCAACTCCAAAACTGGCGGTTTGATAAACATCAGGAAATACTTCAATGGACCCTGCGCGATATGAGCGATATCATGCTTGGTCATATTGATGGTTTTTCCGCCCGATTCCTCCAGGACTTTGCCACCTTTGCGAAGACGAGCCTGCATGTCGGGCATCAGATGCAGGGTGTAGCCTTCTTCAGTCACTGTCGCCAGTTCATGCATACGAACATCGCTATCGCTTCCCGAAAGGAAATGCGCCTGGGACGACTCGCCGATCGTCACGCGTTCGAAGTTCTTGAATTTGGGATGAAAGAGATCCACATCAACTATGGTCTCATCCCAATAGCTTACGACCTCCAGAACGTTACCGCTGGGTTTCGCATTTCTGGGGGAGAACAGCTGATCTCCACCATCATCCGAACCGCGATCACCGTCGCCTCGGGGCGCCGCTCGCACTGTAGTTTTTACATCATCGCCTGCAGCCATATCGTCCGCCTCATCCGCGTCCTCGTGGTCCGACTCCATGTCATGATCAGAAGCCGCCTCATAATCTGATGCCGGTGGTGGCGAGGCCGCCATACCCGGACGTCCGTTCATGACAGTGGCTTCACCACCGACTTTGGTCCCTTCATTCTGCGCTGCCTTGAACTCTGAAGTGGCAGCAGCCGCAGTTTGATGATTCATAACTTCGATCACAACATCACCAATGGTGATGCGATCACCGACACTCAAAGGAGATTCGACCTCGATGCGCTTGCCATTGAGAAACACGCCCGAGTGCGATCCCAAATCAGTCAGCATATGCACACCATTTTCGAGAACTTCGATCATGGCATGAATGGGTTCCACCGCTGTTGCCCGGATCACAACCTCGTTGGAAAGGAGTGAGCCGATCATCAACCGATCGCGGACCGGGACAACCTGCTGGGATTGATTAGGCGGAGAGTAGCGGATCTCAAGGTTCATTCAACGCAACCCAAATGAAGCCAGCCCTTGATGGGGAGGACCTGGCGGAGACTCCAGTAACCTGATAAACGCCGTTACAACTATTATCGCGTGGATCAGTAGAAATGGGAAGGCCCGCTTTAACTTAGCGGGCCTTTAATGTGGATTATGCTGTGCGAAAGAGAGTAAGGGGAAGCCTTAGGGCTTTGGCGGAGCACCAGCGGCCGGTGCTTGTTGGGGCTGTGCAGGTTGTCCACCTGCAGGCGCTTGACCGTTGGCCGGAGCCTGACCTTGGGCAGCGGGTTGAGCCTGCTGGGCCTTGGCCGCAGCGGCAGCACGTTCCTTCGCCTGCTGCTCGCGCAGCTCCTTTTCCAACTTGCCAATCACTAGATACGCACGTTCATCAATCGAAGTGGGACCGCCATCCGTCTTTGCAATCTCTTCGAGCTCAGTGCGGGCTTTCTGAAGGTTGCCAAGACCCTGGTATTCATTCAAAGCGCAGCTGAAGAGAGCGGGTTTGTAGTTCTTTCGTTTCTCCAAGACCGAAGCGCAAAGCTGAGCGGCGTCCTTGGGATTATCCGCAAGGCGTTCGATCTGGATCATTCCGGTCGTTACAAAGAAATCATCAGGAAGGCCGGATAGCATGGCTTTCGCGGTCTTATAATCACCGTAACGGAGCGCCGTGAAGCCGATATTCAAGCGAGCAGGCTCGTAATCCTTGCGCAGATTGATCGCATCATTCCAAAGCGACACGGCCTCGGGCAAACGGCCGTCGATCATCGCGATCATGCCTTGCGCGGTGAGGGCCGCAGCCTTGGTCTTTTCGTTTTTGCTATTCAGCAGTTTACCAATCCAGTGTTCAGCCATGGGAAACTGCCTGGAATGAATCGAAGCCAGGGCCAGTTCCAACTGAGCGACTTCCGGCATTTCGTGGCGAATGTCTTCCTTCATCTCCACGACCATCAACTTCTTCGCCACCTGAAAAACAGGACCTACCCCTTCACCTGCCAAACGTTTCGCGGCCATCAAGGCAATCATGTCCTTCCGATCCTTCACGGTCGGTGATGCCAGTTTTCCTTCCAGATCGCTCGCGAGGTCTTTGGCTTTACCAACATTGATCGTCTTGGAAGTCAAAGAGTTATTCGAAAGGCTGTAGGTCAGAGTTTGATAATTCGAAGACACATAAAGATCATCACTGGCAGCGCTTGCTTTCTTGCCGTCCTCTTCATCACCGCTTTCACTGGCGCCACCCGCACTCCCCTTGTCATCCCCCCCGCCACCAACATTTTGCAGCGTGGTACAGGATCCAAGCATCAGACCCAGAACAAGCAACGGAGTTGATATTCGCAACATAGCTTATTTCCCACTCTTCACGGAGCCAGCCATGCTGCTGGCAAGTTCGGAACCCAAGAAATCCGGCTGAACCACAAAGTCATCGAACTGTGTTTTCTTGCCAGTCAAGCGATTGATGCCACCAATCACACGCAGCGACCAATCATTGTAAACGCGGAACTGGGTCACCGTATCCTGGGCGAGCTTATACCAGTTGGCTGCAGCCTTGCGACGTTCTGCGATCTGCGGCGCCAGCTCCTTGACCACATCCTCTTTCGTAGCACCTTGGAT
>JACCDX010484130.1_pt1 | contig 11342 bp, 12 predicted proteins | sample 7449681 | NCBI WGS metagenome assembly JACCDX01 (sample SAMN15323450, study PRJNA562643) | freshwater metagenome | isolation source: river surface water | place: USA:Blue River Watershed | collected 2017-08-18 | reverse complement strand
CTTTTTCAATTAAATGCTGCACATCTTCTAAAAGTGCGGCATCCATAATCCAAGTTCTTGGACGCGCAACTGGATTAAAAACTAACTTTCCTAATTCACCTTCGGGAGCTAAAGATTTTTCAAAGTTTTTATTTGTAATTTCACCAGCATAATTTCGATTAGCTGTTGTTGCTAGCCAAATGGTATTTCCAGCTGCCTCTGCCGGTGCAGGAAGAGTGAAAAAAAGCGCGGCAACTAGAATAAGAAATTTCTTCATTTAAGATCACCACTTCTGGCAATTAACTTCTTCTCATCAGGATATGCCAGCAAATTAACAATCTCTTCTAGCGGAAACCATCGCGCTTCATCTACCTCTGATTCTTGCGGCGCTAAATTGCCACCTACCTCTTTAAATAAGTAATGGTGAACCGTTTTATGAATACGTTTTCCACCGGCCATAAACCAGAAATCAATTACCCCAAGCTCTCTAGAGATTTCAGATTGAATTCCGGTCTCCTCTGCGACTTCACGAATCGCAGCTTCTTCAGGGGTTTCACCTTCTTCTATATGTCCCTTTGGTAGTGACCAGAGTAGGCGTTCGCGCGAGGCATCTTTTTGATCGAAGCGACCAATTAGCAACCCTTTGGTGCCAGAGAAATCGATAACTAATCCGCCCGCACTTATTTCATCAACCCGCTTTGCATAACGATTTTTTGGGTGCGCAGCAGCAGTCGATTTCTTTTTACGGTTACGAGAACGCTTTTTGCGGTGAGGCTTAGACGCCGGTTGTGCATTAGAGGCATCGCCGCCAGCACCAGGTGCCGGGGTCATGCGAGTACCCTAACCTTTCCCCTGTGAGTAACGCATTAGATGCCGCAGGTGAATTAGCGATTCGTTCGCTAATTGAGCGCGCACCATTAGCTAGTTCGCTCGCGCAAGCCTTCAAAGCAGCAGGATTTAAATTAGCGCTTGTCGGCGGACCGGTTCGTGATGCAATTCTTGGTCGCTTAGGAAATGATCTAGATTTCACAACAGATGCAAAACCGCTTGAGACCAAGAAAATTCTGCAAAGTTGGGCAGAAGATGTTTGGGATATCGGAATTGATTTTGGAACTATCGCAGGAAAACGTGGCGATACCACGGTTGAGATCACAACTTATCGCAGCGACAAATACGATTTAGATTCTCGCAAACCAGAAGTTGAATTTGGTGAGAACATTGAAGGCGATTTATCACGTCGCGATTTCACCATAAATGCAATGGCACTTGAATTAACTGGTGCTAAACCAGAATTTATTGATGTATTTAATGGCCTTGCAGATTTAAGTGCAAAAGTTTTGCGCACCCCGGTAGCACCAGAACAATCTTTTAGTGATGATCCTTTGCGAATGATGCGTGCTGCACGTTTTGCAGCGCAATTAGATTTTGAAGTTTCAGAAGATGCTTTAAAGGCCATGACTGAAATGGCGGAGCGAATCAACATTATCTCTGCCGAACGCGTGCGCGATGAATTTACAAAATTACTAATGTCTAATAATCCGCGCAAAGGTATTGCAATTTTAGTTGCCACCGGCATTGCCGAATTAGTGCTGCCAGAAATTCCAAAACTGCAACTAGAGATTGACGAACATCATCACCATAAAGATGTTTATGAACACTCTTTAACAGTGCTAGACCAAGCAATTGCGTTAGAAGATCGCTTAGGCGGTAAGAATTTAGTAATCCGGCTAGCCTCTTTATTGCACGACATTGGAAAACCAAAGACTCGTGCGCTTATTCCTGGCGGCGGCGTCTCATTTCATCACCATGAAGTAGTTGGTGCGCGTCTAGCAAAAGAGCGCTTAAAGAAGCTGCGTTACTCAAATGAAGTTATCGATGATGTCGAAACACTTATTGCGCTGCACCTACGTTTCCATGGCTATGGAGATGGCGAATGGACAGATTCTGCAGTCCGTCGTTATGTGCGCGATGCTGGTGAATTATTAACACATTTACACGTATTAACCCGCGCAGATTGCACTACGCGTAATCAGCGCAAAGCAGAACGCCTTGCAAAAACTTATGATGAATTAGAAGCTCGCATCGAACGACTTGCTGCTGAAGAAGAGTTAGCTGCGATTCGTCCAGATTTAGATGGCGCAGAAGTTATGGCGCTACTTAAATTAAAACCTTCCCGCGAAGTTGGTTTGGCTTTGGATTTTCTGTTAGAGCTACGTTTAGAACATGGCCCGCTAGGTAAGGAGCGCGCTACGACCGAATTACTTAATTGGTGGCAGTCGCGCTGAATTTACTTGGACGCAGCAATACAAATGCGTTGAACAAGTAAACCACCGTAATTACCGCCGGAACCAAGAGCGTCTTTCCACTATCTGGCATAACTGATGCTGCAAGAAGTGAACAACCAACAATTGCAAAGTTAACCGACATATCATTTAGCGCAAAGGTTCGCCCACGGAAGTCATCGGTAATTTTTGATTGAATCAAAGCATCATTTGTAACTTTCATACTTTGGCCACTTAAAGCTACAAAAAACGCAGCGGCAAATAACATCCACTCGGTTTGCAGCAAACCTAACAAAATAGGAGTAATTGCACTTGTGGCAGCCATTAATCGAATCCATTTATGGCGACCAAATTTTTCTACACCAAGTGGTGCAATCAGCGCACCAATTACTAACCCGACGCCTGCAAAAGCAATCGCCATGCTAACTCCAGCCAAACCTGCTTCGGTATCTGCCGGATCATTAAAAGTATTGCGCTGCAATAACAATCCAATAATTGTTAGCGCCGTTAATCCACCGCGTTGAATTGAGGTCGCAATAATTCCTCGCGCAGCATCTTTATGATTTCTTAAGAATTTAACCGCTTCAACTAATTCGCCAAATCCATCTGCTTTCCGCTCTTCGTGCGGCAGTGGACCTAGTTCGTTTCGTTCAATCCGAGAACTAAAGAAAGTCGCTGCTAAATAACCTAAAACTGCAATCAAAATAAGGATGCCATCCGAGTGATTGGCGCTATTAGATTCATCAATCATTCTTCTAATTGCAATGCCAATTCCACCACCTATTACCACTGAAAGTGAACCGCCAGTTACGGCGAGCGCATTTGCTTTAATCAAAGATGGTCGATCAATCATTAAAGGTAGTCCTGCCGAAAGTCCAGCGAGCAATAATCGATTAACACCAAAGGCAGAGAGAATTAAGATTGTTAATAAAATTCCGGTAGTTCCAGAGAAAATTAAAATTGCAATTAAAATTAAATCAACGGAACGCAAAACATTTGCGATAAGAATTGCACGTTGTCTAGCAATTCGATCAAGAATTGTTCCAACCAATGGTCCGACAATTGAATAAGGCGTTAAGACCACTGCAAAACCTAAAGCTGCGGCCATTGCACTTGGTTGTCGTTCTGGAGAGAAAAGCACAAAAGATGCCAACGCACTTTGGAAGATGCCATCTGTTAATTGGCCAGTCCAACGAACGGCCAATAGTTTTCGCAGGCGCGGATGGAGTATCAGTCCAAAGAATTCCTGCATGACTTAACTTTATAAGGTAATTACAATTACCTCGTGAGGTCTAAGCGTTCGTTCATCGATTATTCACTGGATAAGCGTGCAACTTTGATTGCGCTCTTTCGCGGTGCGACCGATGCTTGCGATGCCGATCCTTATCTATTGCGCGCCGCTAAGTTTCACGGCGAGCGAGCTAACCGCAACTGCCCGGTCTGTAAGAAAGATGAATTGGTAGAACTTCGTTATACGTACGGAGATCAATTAGGACAATTTCAGGGACGAATTAAGACCATCGCCGAACTTATGCAGATGGAGTTGGAATTCGGAGAGTTCCGCGTTTATCTGGTGGAGGTCTGTAAATCATGCCACTGGAATCACTTGGTGCATTCATTCACCTTGGGTGATGGCAAAGAGCGCAAACCGCCCCGCAAGCAGAAGACAATTGAAGATGAGGATTACAGGTAGCCTTTCGCCATGTTCCGCATTTCCAAGCGTTTATTAGCCCGAATTGCAATCTTTTTAGGTGGCTTTGGATTTGTTGCCGGATCAACTCTTTTTGTGCTGGCTTATTTCACTGTAAATATTCCAAACCCAAATGATTTCGTAAATACCCAATCAACCATTATTCAATATTCAAATGGTTCAGAAATTGGACGTATCGGCGCGCAAAATCGCACCATCGTTCCGCTGGCAAAAATGCCACTGCATTTACGTCAAGCAGTATTAGCTGCCGAAAATCGAAATTTCTATAGCGAACACGCCTTTAGCTTTAGCGGATTTGCCCGAGCCGTAATCGATAACGTAAAAACTTTAGGACGCGGTGGCGGTGGTTCTACCATCACGCAGCAGTATGCAAAGACTGCCTTTTTAACACAAGAGCGAACTATTACTAGAAAGATCAAAGAACTAGTTATCGCTATTAAGTTAGAGAATCAATTAAGTAAAGATCAGATTTTGGAGAACTACCTAAATACCATTTATTTCGGTCGTGGCTCTTATGGTGTTGAGACTGCATCTCAACAATATTTCAACCGAAGTGCAAAACAATTAAACCTTGCACAATCTGCAGTCATTGCATCTATTTTGCGTTCGCCAGGTTTCTACGATCCGCAATACAGCGAAAATAATATGAAACGCTTGCAGGCTAGATTCCAATATGTATTAGATGGAATGGTTAAAGCCGGTTGGATTACAGAAGCAAAAGCTAAAGCAACCAAATTCCCTACCATCATGCCAGGAACATCTGAAGGATGGCTATCTGGACCTAAGGGTTATTTAATTGAAATGGTTCGCGCAGAGTTAGTTAAGCGCGGATTCACCGATGATCAATTAATGAAAGGTGGTTTGATTGTTAAAACTACCTTTGATCAAAAAGCGCAGACCTCTGCAGTTGCAGCAGTTGCCAAGCTAACTCCAAAAGGCGCACCTGAGAATTTGCATATCGGATTAGTGGCGATCCGCCCCGGAACCGGCGAAATCATTGCACTTTATGGCGGTGCAGACTATGTAAAGCGCCAATTAAATGATGCAACTCAATCAATTGCTTTGGCTGGTTCTACCTTTAAACCATTTGCGCTCGCAGCAGGTTTAGAGGCAGGCATCCCGCTTACCTCAATGTGGAATGGTGATTCACCACAATATTTTGATGACAATGGAAAACCATATGAAGTTAATAATTATGGTGATGAAGGTTGGGGCCAAGTCAGTTTGTTAACTGCAACTTCGCATTCAATCAACACAATTTATGTGCCACTTGGAATCAAAGTTGGACCTGACCGCGTTGTGGATGTCGCACGTCGCGCCGGAATTCCAGATTCAGTTGCAATGATGCCAACTCCATCGGTGGTGTTAGGTGCTGCATCACCACATGTAATTGATGTGGCAGTTGCATATGCGACATTCGCATCAAACGGTGTTTATGCCGCACCGTGGTTTATTACAGAAGTAAATGGTTCAAATGGTGGCGTGCTTTATCAAGCAGCTTCACCTTCACCAAACACGGTATTTAGCAAAGATGTGATGGCTGACTTAACTTACGGATTACAAGAAGTTGTTAAGAACGGAACTGCAACATTCGGAACTGCTGGGCTTGGTCGACCAGCTGCAGGCAAAACCGGAACCTCTGAGCAGAATGCATCTGCCTGGTTTGCAGGTTACACACCTCAGTTATCTGCTGCAGTTGCCATGTTTAGAGATGATGCAACGCAAACACTAAATGGAATTGGTGGATTAAATTCAGTTACCGGCGGAACTTTCCCGGCAAAGATCTGGACTGCATTTATGAAGGGCGCGCTAAAAGGCGATCCAGTGCTCTCATTCCCAAAGCCTGTCAATATTGGTGGCACCGATCCGGTAGTTATGACTAGCGGTGGCAAACAGTCAATGAAAAAGAAGAAGTAATAAGCTGTTTAGAAATACGCGCGTATTACTAGCCCTAGCAATAGTGGCGAGTTTGCTCTCTTTTTTGAAGTTTTCACACTGCGAAAAGCACGATTGGCAATCTCCGGATAACTACATTCACGCTTGTTATACCGATATTGCACCTTTATATACCGAACGCGGGCTTGATAAAGATATTTGGGCATTTGCAAGCGGCGATCAGAGCGTTGAATATCCAGTTTTGATGGGCGTAGTTATGTACTTAACTGCTTTACCACTTAATGATATCCGCGATTACTACTTCCTAAATATTTTCTTACTCGCGCTTTTATTTATTGCAACGGTATTTATCGCGCAACGAATTAATGTTTATGGTTTTTATTATGCGCTCGCCCCTGCCGTAATTGGCTCCTTATTTATTAATTGGGATCTCTGGGGAATTCCAACTATGTTGCTGGCTATTTATTGGTATGACCGAAAGAAATTTGATTACAGCGCAATCGCGCTTGGGATTTCAGTTGCCACAAAATTCTTCCCGGTACTTCTACTGATTCCAATTTTGGCAATTGCAGGTAGAGAAAACAGATTGCCAATTCGATATCTTTCAATCTTTACCGGAACATGGCTTGCGATTAATTTACCGGTTGCGCTAACTACTCCAACTGGTTGGTGGCATTTCTATAAATTTAATATGGAACGCGGTCCGGATTGGGGTTCAATTTGGAATGTTGGACAAATATTCGGTCTAACTTCTGGAAATACAAACTTTCTTTCACTACTCGGAACGTTAGCGATTTTATCTTGGGTGATGGTTTATTTATTTGGACTTAAATCAACTCCAACTCTTGCCGAAGTTTCATTTATTGTCTTTGCAAGCGCCTTAATTCTGGGCAAGGTCTATTCACCACAATATGTACTCTGGTTAACCGCGCTTGCAGTGATTGCAATCAAAACCAAACCAACGTTAATTATTTTCTGGGTTTGGCAGATGGCAGAGCTTGCTTATCACATCGCAATTTGGCAGCACTTGGCGACGATCTCTGAAGCGCAATATGGCCTAGCTCAAAACTTCTATGGCGCGATTAGCTTGATCCGATTAATCGCTTGCATCGCCATGATTTACAGCCTGGCTCGTCAGCTAGCCAAAGCCCGGTCTACACAGGGAAAACCATGGGATTTCCTCTTTGAGACCGCTTCCACCTATCCTTAACCCCTCGTTGCAAAACAACGAACACCTCTGTTACGGAAATACCGTAGCCGCATAGTCCAAAGGGGTTTTTCAATTCATGCGTCATTATGAATTAATGGTCATCCTTGACCCAGAGCTCGAAGAGCGCACAGTTACACCAAGCCTCGAGACCTACTTAAAAATCATCAAAGACTCAGGCGGAAAAGTCGACAAGCTAGATGTTTGGGGACGCCGTCGTATGACCTTTGAAATTAATAAGAAGGGCGAAGGCATTTACGCAGTTGTTGATATGCACTGCGAGCCAGCAGCAATCAAAGAGTTGGATCGCCAACTTAATTTGAATGAGTCTGTTCTGCGCACCAAAGTTATTCGTCCGGAATAAAAGCGAATAGCTAAATACCTAACCAAAGTAGATAACACCAACAGTAGATAGATAAGTAGAGGTAAATAAAAATGGCAGCAGGAGATACAAATATCACGATCATCGGCAACCTTGTTGATGATCCAGAACTACGTTTCACTCCATCAGGTGCAGCGGTTGCAAAGTTTCGCGTAGCTTCAACTCCGCGTTTCTTTGATCGCAACACAAATGAATGGAAAGACGGAGATTCACTTTTCTTGCAATGTCAGATTTGGCGTCAGGCAGCAGAGAACGTTGCAGAGTCACTTACTCGCGGAATGCGCGTAATTGTTTCTGGTCGTTTAAAGCAACGCTCGTACGAAACCAAAGAGGGCGAGAAGCGCACAGTATTTGAAGTTGAAGTAGATGAAGTTGGTCCATCACTACGTAATGCAACCGCGAAAGTTACAAAGACAACTCGCGCTGCAGGCGGAAACGCAAACGCAGGTGGCGGATTTACTGCAGATTCATTCAACGATGATCCTTGGGCATCTTCAGCGCCAGCTGGTGGCGGTTGGTCAACAAATACCGACGAACCACCATTCTAAAAAATTATCCGAAAACAACAACCATTCCTTCTACTAGATTGAATTAAATCTAAGGAAGGGCCCGAAAAGGAGCACCACAATGGGAGCACGTAATAACCGTACGCTCAAAGAACCAAAGAATAAGGGCGCTAAAGCAGCCGCTCTTAATAAGAAATTCAAGAAGAAGCCATGCCAGTTCTGCCGTGACAAGGTTACATATATCGATTACAAAGATATTGCCTTGCTACGTAAGTACATCAGCGATCGCGGCAAGATCCGCGCACGTCGCGTGACCGGTGCATGCACACAACACCAGCGTTCAGTCGCAACTGCTGTTAAGAACAGCCGCGAAGTAGCGCTACTTCCATACACATCAACAGCACGATAAACGAAAGGACATTTACAAATGAAGCTAATTCTTACTCGTGAAGTATCTGGCCTTGGACATCCTGGCGATGTCGTAACCGTTGCTGATGGTTATGGCCGTAACTATTTACTACCAACTCACAATGCAATTGCATGGAGCCTTGGTGCAGAGAAGCAGATCGAAGGAATCCGTCGCGCTCGCGCTGCACGTGTTATCCGCGATCTTGATCATGCAAAAGAAATTAAGGCAAAGCTTGAAGCTTCCTCAATTTCAATCAAGGTAAAAGTTGGTGCACAAGGCAAGCTTTACGGTTCAGTTACCGATAAAGATGTTGCTGCGGCAATCAAGGCAGCTGCTGGAATTGATATCGATCGCCACAAGATTAAGTTGGCTCATATCAAGAAGACCGGCAACCACACCGCAAAGGTTTCACTACACGGAAACGTAGTAGCAAACGTAACTGTTGCGGTATCGGCTGCTTAATTTAGTTTAACTAAAAACCCCGACCAGTCTGGTTGGGGTTTTTTCTTGCCTTCTTTGCCACAATTCTGCAATGAAACGAAGCTTCTTGGTATTCGCTCTTGTCTCTTCACTGCTATTCGGTCTTTTTGGAGCTGGCTCCTTTGCAGCAGTAAAAGCGGGTGCGGCATGCACAAAAGCTGGCGCTACTTCTATAACAGCAGGAAAGAAATACACCTGCATTAAATCAGGCAAAAAGCTAGTTTGGAATAAGGGCGTTGTAGTTAAGAAGGAGCAAGTTGTAATTACTGAATTACCAAAATCAGAACCATCTCCTTCTCAAACTCCAGTTACAAGCAATGAATTCGATGTTAAATCTCTAGCGGAAAAGCTACAAGCACCGACATTTATGTCGAGTAAAACTACGGGGAACATCTTTGAAGTTCAATTTAAGGTAGAACCAGAAGCAATTGGTGGCTACATCGAATCCAAGCAACTATCGTTGGATTTTAAGAAAACCAAACAAGACAAGAATTCTGATGGAGTAGTAACTATCAGAGCTGAAATTCCAGAAGATTTTGTAAGTCAAAATGTAAATGTAAATCTCTTTGCTTATTCAAAGAACAGTAAATCAAGTTGTTGCAGTGGTTTCACTACAATGGTGAATTATTCAAATCCAAAAATCAGACCTTTAATGCAAGATACAATGCAGACAATAAAATGGGCGGAGCCAAAGGAAATCGCTTCTACAAACACCTCGGAAATTACATCTAGGGCTAACCTGTCCGATTTAACACAATGCAAGATAAAGGATGCCCCCGCCGCAGGCGAAAATATCTCCAATCCTCAAAGACATTTTATTTCTGGTTTTGGTTTGTATGAAGAACGTGCACCACTAACTAGAAGCCCGATCATTCAATTTGTAACGATAGATTTTCCGGACTTGCAAGGTAAACGTAGTCCTAAAGAAGATTTGAAACCTGTTACTGACTTTTTGGGTAAATACTGGAAAGCGCAAACTACAAATGGAACTGAGCTTGATTTTAGAATCCCCAATTCATTTATAAGAATGCCAAAAAATGTTGTTGATTATGAGTTAAATGTGGATTTCTTTTCTGGCAAATGGAAGAGCACAACATCATTTGATTATGTGCGAGCAGCCATTAAAGAAGCAGATCCCCAAATTGATTTTTCACAAGCTGATGTAATGGTGATAGCGGTGCCTTCAGAAGTCACCAGACAACAAATTGCAGCTTTTGTCGCGGAATCTAGCGAGAAAGCGCGTGGCCAAGGTTTTGATACTGCAGAGAAGCGAATCTACAACACTCTAATTATGGCTGGGCCAGTCAGTACGCCTGATTTTGAATTACTTAACTGGGCACACGAATTAGGCCACAATTTTGGGCTAACTGATATTCGAAATACTTTAAATGTTGCCGCACAAGACTCTAGTGATTTGGGCATATATGATTTGATGAATTCAATGCTTGCACCTGAATTGCTTGCATGGAATAGATTCATAATCGGAGTTCTTAATGATGATCAAGTCAGATGCGTGACTTCTGGTTCGACTACTCATCTAATTAAACCTGTAGAGATGAACACCAAAGAGAATAAATTAGTTGTAATTCCTACCGGTAAATATCAGGCAATCGCAATCGAAAGTCGTAGAGCTATTGGATTTGATGCAACACTTGGAACATTAAGCGAGGGTGTAATTGTTTACACAATTGACACCACAATTCCTTACAACTTATCTCCAATGAAATTGGTGCCAAGAGTTGGTTCTACCGATAGCGTTTGGCGCCGAGATGCTGCCTTAAAAGTTGGTGATGCCGTTACAACTCAAGGATGGCGAATTACAGTTATTGAATCTGGTGACTACGGAGATGTTGTTAAAGTAGAGAAGATTTAATTACTTACGTTTTGCGCTCTTCTTAACAGCACGCTTGGCAACCTTTTTCTTGGCGGCAGCTTTCTTAACTGTCTTCTTCTTTACAGCCGCTTTTTTCTTAACAACTTTCTTAGCCGCACTCTTCTTAGTAGCTTTCTTCTTAACAACTTTTTTGGCAGAGCTCTTGCGCACGCGGCTGCTGATCTTGATTGGAACTTCGGGAATTTCAATTTCGATCGTAATTTTCTGTGCGCTCATAATGGGCAAGGCTAAGGATTAATCGAGGTGAAGTCACATATATAAATCACCTGCGGGGCTAACCATCTCAATATTTGATAATTTGAAATAAACCTTCCTCCACAGGGAAATCACGCTCAAATACGCGTGAAAAGGGAAGTTATCCACCGCTTATCCACATCCATCCACAGCCTTCTCCACAGGTGAGAGGGGGTTTACGCACAACCTTCTACACATGGCCGTTCGCCAATGTCATACCTAACTGGGAGGTTACGCCTGTGAGCATTGCAGAACTTCCGCGTAATGGCGGCAACCCCGAACTCGAACGCACTCCTCCGCAAGATTTAATTGCAGAGCAATCAGCGCTCGGTGGCATGTTGTTATCTAAAGATGCAATCTCT
>JACCDX010798128.1_pt1 | contig 11344 bp, 10 predicted proteins | sample 7449681 | NCBI WGS metagenome assembly JACCDX01 (sample SAMN15323450, study PRJNA562643) | freshwater metagenome | isolation source: river surface water | place: USA:Blue River Watershed | collected 2017-08-18 | reverse complement strand
GGGGTCGTAGACCCCGGCAGCGTTTACCCCCGAACACAATCAACATGACTCAAATAAGCTTCATCGCCATCCTACTAGCCATGGGCTATCTGATCGCCCGGCGTTTTGGACAAATTGCAAAAACCATACACCTAGCAAAACCTATACACATTACAAATTCAAAGGAACGCTGGAAACGTGTTCTGTTGCTCGCATTGGGGCAAAAGAAGATGTTTGAGAAGCCTTTTGTGGGGGTAATGCACCTATTAATTTACCTAGGTTTCATCCTAATCAACATCGAAATTCTAGAAATAATCCTTGACGGAATCCTCGGAACGCATCGAATTTTCGCTCCTTTTTTAGGAAATCTTTACCCTGTAATTATCAATTTTTTTGAAATACTCGCTGGCGGGGTGGTTTTGGCTTGCATGGTATTTATCATTCGTCGATTAAGCAAAAACGTCAAACGACTGGACGCTGCAAGCCACCGCGAATTACAAGGCTTTCCCGTAAAAGACGCCCTACAAATTCTAATCATCGAATTGGTCCTCATGAGTGCCTTATACTTGATGAACGCAGCTGACCCCGAGCAATCCTTCATCATTTCAAAACACTTTAAATCTTGGTTGCTTAACGAAAACTTACATAGCATAGAACAAGCAGCTTGGTGGATTCATATTATTGGAATCTTGTCTTTCGCGCTATATGTGACCTATTCGAAACATCTACACATCTTTTTCGCTTTCCCAGCGGTGTATTATTCGAATATTGATTCAAGTGCACACATGGCCGACATGCCCCATGTAACGAATGAGGTTAACATCATGCTCGGGAAACCCGGTGAGCCAAGCAATCCGGATTTGAAATTTGGGGCACAAGACATCAAAGATTTAACGATCAAAAATGCCTTAGATGCCTATAGCTGCACGGAATGCGGACGCTGTACGGAACAATGCCCAGCGAATCAAACCGGCAAAGCCTTGTCTCCTCGTAAAATCATGATGGGCACGCGAGATCGTTTGGAGGAATTACAAAAAGACCCTAATTCCACGAATGTTTTGTTAGGTAATTACATTTCAGCTGAAGAGTTACGTGCATGCACCACTTGCCAAGCCTGTGTTGAAGCCTGTCCGATTCAGCTATCCCCACTCGAAATAATTTTGGCATTACGCCGCTACCAAATCATGGAACAATCCGATGCCCCTAGTGCGTGGAATGCCATGTTTGCCAACATTGAAACCAATCAAGCTCCTTGGAAATTCAATCCAAGTGACCGTTTAAACTGGGCTAAATCATGAAAAAAATATTAATAGTTCTTGTTGTTTTAGTATCCTTGTACGCCGTGGGGCCACATCCGGATGCGCCCACTTTGCCTGGACCGTCATGGACCAATATCCCGAACGAACCTGCAGCCATTACCTCATTCTTACAAGCAAAAGAAGCCCAAAATGGCAATTTGAAGCCAGATAATGAGGGGCAAATCATCTACGCGGATTCGACAAATCCCCAAAAGACGAAAACCGTTGTGCTTTATGTTCACGGTTTCTCCGCTTCGCCTATGGAAGGAAATCCTTTGCACAAAGCCATTGCAAAATCCTTGCATGCGAATCTAGTTTTAGCTCGTATCGAAGACCATGGAGAATTCCCTACGGACTCCACCATGGCGAAGGCAAGTGCTGATAAATTCTATCAAAGCGTCGAAAACTACTATGCTCTCGCGAAAAAATTAGGGGATGAAGTTATCGTTTTAGGTACTTCTTTCGGAGGTGCAATGTCCTTGGTTCTTGCGACTAAACACCCAGAAATAAAGGCTTTGATGTTGTATGGGCCGTGTATTGCGATTAAAGATCCAACAGCGCCATTGGTTGATAATCCTTGGGGATTGCAATTGGCGCGCGCGGTGATGCGTTCTGATTTCCGCGACATTCCATCGGTTAGCTCTGGACACAAGAATTTTTGGAGCTTGCATTATCGCCTGGAAGGTGTCGTCGCAATTCAAAATTTCTTAACGCATGAAATGACGGATGCAACATTTGAAAAGGTGAAGGTTCCTGTATTTTTAGGCTATTACTACCAAGATGAAACGCATCAAGATAATGTCGTTTCCGTGCAAGCCATGCGTGATATGTTCCCTAAACTGGGTAGTAAAATTAAAAAAGAACAGGCATTTCCTTTGTCGGGTTACCACGTTATTACCTCTGATATCCTAGGGAAACGCGTTGATTTGCCCATTCAAGCGTCCCTTGATTTTATCCACAAGCTATGACCCCACAATTGATTTTATATGCGGTGCCTTTTTTCCTCCTAACGGTTTTATTCGAATCGTGGCTGGCCTATAAAGAACACCGTGATTTTATTGAAGCCAAAGATTCCCTAACCTCCATTGGGCTCGGGCTTGGGAATTTAGCCGTCGGTACATTAACCAAAAGCCTCGCTTTTGTTACTTATTTCTATGTCTATGACCATTGGCGTTTGGCCGATTTTCAATTCAATTGGTGGCCGGTTTGGGTATTTGCATTTTTAGCGGAAGACATGACTTATTATTGGGTACACCGCATTTCGCATGAAGTTCGATTTTATTGGGCCTCCCACATGGTGCACCATTCTTCCCCGAAATATAATTTGGCAGCTGCTTTACGTCAAACCTGGACGGGTAATTTAACGGGCGGATTTCTGTTTTGGGCCTGGTTGCCTTTGTTGGGCGTGCACCCGTTTATCGTATTCTTTTTCCAACAAACCAGCCTGCTGTATCAGTATTGGATTCACACCGAATTCATTCAAAAAATGCCCAATTGGTTCGAGCAATTTTTCAATACGCCGTCGCATCACCGTGTGCATCACGGAACAGATTTAGATTATTTAGATACGAATTATGCCGGTGTTTTGATTATTTGGGATCGGATTTTTGGTTCTTTCAAGTCGGAGAATGACCGCCCGCATTACGGCTTAACGAAACAAATAGAAAGTTATAATCCCGCCAAAATTGCCTTTTACGAATGGGTACAAATCTGGAAGGATTTAGTACATGCCAAAAGTATCAAACAAGTAGCAGGGTACCTGTTTGGCCCTCCGGGTTGGAGCGATGATGGAAGCAGATTAACCGTTGAACAAATGCGTGCACAAGCGAAAAAGAAATAATCATGGATTTACAAGTGACAACCATGGCCGAGTGGGCCGCAAAAGGGGAGAGTCCCGACTTATTATTTTGGGTAGGTTGTGCAGGATCGTTTGATGACCGACACAAAAAAGTGACTCGTGCATTGGCAGAAATTCTGAACCATGTAGGAATAAAATTTGCTGTACTTGGAACGGAGGAGGCTTGTACGGGTGATCCGGCTAGACGCGCGGGCAATGAGTTTTTGTTTCAAATGCAGGCGATGCAAAACATCGAAGTGTTGAATATGTACGGTGTTCAAAAAATTGTAACTGCATGCCCGCATTGCTTTAATACCTTGAAAAACGAATATCCATCTCTAGGTGGCACCTATGAAGTTATCCACCATAGTCAGTTATTGGCCGATTTATTAGCCGCAGGAAAAATTCAGTTCAACGAGCAAAAAGAAACTATCGCATTTCATGATTCATGTTATTTGGGGCGTGGCAATGGGATTTTTGAAGCACCGCGTGAAATCATCACGGGATTGAAAAAAGAGTTGAAAGAATTAAAAAGTTGTCGGACCAAAGGCCTTTGTTGCGGTGCGGGTGGCGCACAAGTATTCAAGGAACCTGAGGCAGGAACGGAAGATGTTCAAGTAAAACGTACAGGTGAAATACTAGAATCTGGTGTAAATAAAGTAGCTTTGGCATGTCCTTTCTGCATGGTGATGCTTCAAGATGGCTTGAACAAATCTGGCAAAGAACACGAAATCCAAGTAGTCGATCTAGCTGAATTAATTCAGCAAAGTTTATAATAAAATGTATATACCATTTCAAGAAATGCCAGCTCAGGCACGTATTTGGGTTTATCAAGCCTCACGTAGCCTACAAGCACAGGAACTCGATCAAATCAAGCAAACATTAGCACAATCTTGCCAAGTTTGGGAAGCACATGGTGCACCTTTGCAAGCTTCGTTTGAAATCAAATACAATCAAGTCATCATCGTAGCTGTAAATGAAGCTATGAATGCCGCTTCGGGCTGTTCCATTGATGCATCGACTCGTTGGTTTAAGGACTTAGGCGATGCCTTGCAGGTTGATTTTTTCAGTAGAGACGTGGCAGTCGTGCGAAATGAACAAATGGAATTGTTTCCTTTAGGCCAATTGAAAGCTGCGGTTGAGGCAGGGAATTTGACTCGGGACGATCAAATTATCACTCCACTTTTGCAGACGGTCCAACAATACCGCGATTCATGGTTAAGTACGGCCGCTGATTCTTATTTAAAACGTTATTTCTAAAATGGCTGAAGATTTAATTATCCCCAAAGGTTCTCGTAAGGAGCAATATGAAGCCCTTTTTCCACAAATTCAAAGCCTTGTTGCGGGAGAAAATGACCTGACTGCAAACCTCGCAAACATTGCTGCAGCGATTAAAGAAGTTTTCGGATTTTTTTGGGTGGGTTTCTACCTAGTTAAAGACAATCAATTGGTTTTAGGGCCCTTTCAAGGTCCCGTTGCCTGCACGCGCATTCCTTTTCACAAAGGAGTATGTGGTCATGCGTATACGATTGCTGAAACGGTGATTGTACCAGATGTGGAAGAATTTCCAGGACACATCGCTTGCGCTTCTGCATCCCAATCAGAGATTGTATTACCCGTAAAAAATCAGGCTGGTGACGTAACGATGGTGCTAGACGTCGACTCAGATTTGCTCAACGACTTTTCAGTTGTAGACCAAAAAGGTCTCGAGAAAATTCTTGGATTGATTAGCGAAGCTTGGCAATAACCGTTTCGCTTCCTACCGGTTTATCCCCAATATTCACGCAAATTTCTGCATCTAAGGGTAAGTAGATATCAATACGACTTCCAAACTTAATGAAGCCAAATTCTTGACCCTGTGTTACTTGGTCACCTTCTTTGACATACCAGCAAATACGTTTCGCAAGTGCACCGGCAATTTGGCGGAATAATACTTCTGTCCCATTTTCGTGCTTCACAACACATGTAGTACGCTCATTTTCGGTACTTGATTTTGGATGCCAAGCAACTAAGTATTTGCCGGGGTGGTATTTGAAATAGGTAACAATGCCTGAAATTGGATTGAAATTCACGTGCACATTGATCGGTGACATGAAGATCGATACTTGCTTTCTTTTGCCTTTGAAATACTCGGGTTCTTCTACTTCTTCAATCACAACAACCTTGCCATCTGCTGGAGCAATGATATGTTTGGGATTGATTTCCGTGTGACGCTTCGGTACACGGAAGAATTGTAAGATAATTAAAAAGAAAAGCGAAGTAAATATGACTACAGCTTCGCGTAAATAGACTTGCCCTGGGAAAAAATAAGCGATTAGCCCATTAATCACTAAAACGATAAGTAAAGAACTGATTAATAATGATTTTCCTTCGCGGTGTAATGTCATAAATCGAATAGTTTTGCGCTATTTTATAAGCTTAAGGACAAAATTACTACATTTTTTGTGCCCTTACCTAAACAATATTCAATTTTTGTATAAAAAAAATGCATTTTTGGGGTATTGATAATTCATTGCATGCGATTTAGTTCAAAACTTTCCCTTCTATTTTTTCTGTTAAGCTGCGCCATTTCGCTTCATGCACAGGTTTTTTCATGGCGCGAACCTGGCGTTCGAACTTGTTATAAAATCGATTTCGTTGCGAATCATTTGTATGAATCCAATGCAAAAGGCCTATGGCAAGATTTGGGTGTTGTGAATCTTGTCGATGTAAAAGCGCTTGATTTGTACGCGAATGCAGATGCCATCAATCCGATGAAAATTAAAGGTCATCAAGGAACATATTTGGTCATGGAGTGCAGCGGGCAAGTATATTATTTTGATTTGGCCACAAAAACAATCAAACGTGAGGATCTAACTTTTTACCGAGGCGCTAATTGCCAAGCGGTTCAATTTGCGCGTAAAGATACCATTTATAGTTTTGGTGGATATGGGTTTTGGCAGTCGACCAACATCATGACGCAATTTAATCTCGTTTCCAAAGAATGGACCCATATTTTAGCTGGTGGCCCCATCCCCAAAGCCATTCACAAGAAAAGAGCTGTTTATCTTCCTGACGAGGATCGATTCATTGTATTGGGTAGTCATCGAATCAATCAAACTGAATCTGCAGATGTTACAGAATTCGATTATTCGATCTATGATTATCAGTTTTCAGATAAAAAATTCAATAAACTAGGAGAGGTCTACGAACCCTTGTTGCGAACGCTCATGTCGGGAGAAAGCAGTAATTTCTTGCTAGCGATGGGTCGATACATTGTAATTTCGCCCAATCACAACATCCCCAATTACAACCATGATTTACTTTATATCATTGATGTAAGAGATTCATTTAAAGCCTATTTGTGGACAAATCCCGCTCGGTTCCAAATTCGCAAATTTATTGAGGAGCGAGGGGTATTATACAGCGTTTACACAAATAAGAACGCGATTTTTTTACCTCAAGCACAAGAAACCTATCCTTATGGTTCCTATCAAATCGCTGAAGTTTCCATCAATACCTTGCTCGCTGAAAGTAAATACCTAGGTCCCATCATGGAAAGGCCCATGGTTGACACCATGCAAGATTTTTCACTCATTGTCCTTGGGGTCCTAGTCGTATTTTTTGTATTACGTTTTCTTATTTCACTAAAACGTCGAAAAAAAAGGAGTCAATTACGCATGCTTCTTGGGCCTAATGAAAAACAATTCTTGGATTTCCTTCGCTTGAATTACCGACAAGGGCATGTATCCGGACATCAAATTGTCGCCTTTTTTGGCAAACATAAAAGTAGCCCCGAATCGCAAAGACAATTCAGGGCTAAATTAATTGACGGACTAAATAAATCACTCGGACTCGTATTTCCTGGCGAGCAGGTGCTCGATATTCAAGCGGACGAGAAAGACCAACGGATGTTGACTTACCGACTGACCGAAACGATTTACCAAGAACTTAAAAAACTATAAGTTCTTCTCTAAGAAATTTGTCAACATATTATACAAGTGTAAACGTGTATTTCCACCGGAAATGCCATGGTTGCGGTTTGGATAATAGAATGTTTGAAATTGTTTGTTCGCTTTAATTAGGGCATCTTCTAATGCCACGGCATTTTGAAAATGTACGTTGTCATCGCCCGTTCCATGAACTAACAGTAAATTGCCTTTCAATTTATTTACATGGAATACAGGTGAATTCTCATCATAGCCTGTTGGGTTTTCTTGTGGCGTACGTTGGTATCTCTCCGTATATATCGAATCGTAAAAACGCCAGTTGGTCACCGGAGCAACCGAAATCGCAGCCTTGAATACATCTGCTCCTTGCATCAAGCAATTGGACGACATAAATCCTCCATAGCTCCAGCCCCAAATACCGATGCGGCTTGCGTCTACATAAGGAAGGTTTCCGATGAATTTAGCAGCGAAAATTTGATCTTGTACCTCAATTCGGCCTAGGTTTTGGTAAGTGATTTTCTTGAAAGCGACCCCTCTGCCACCGGTTCCGCGGTTATCTACGCAATAAATCAAATAGCCTTTTTTCAATAACATTTGATACCAATAAAAATCAGCTCCAGGATAGGAATCCAATACTTGTTGGCTTCCCGGTCCGCCATATACATGCATTAAGACAGGATATTTTTTGTTCGGGTCAAAGTTGGCCGGCTTAATCCAGTACGCGTTCAAATGATCCCCATTCGCCAATGGAATTTCGAAGAATTCACGGGGTGAAATTTGATATTCCGTAATCTGCGCTTGTAATTTTTGATTGTCTTCTAACACGCGAACTAAACCTTTGGTCGCATGATATAAAGCGATACTTAACGGTTTTTTCGCCGAACTGTGGTTTAGAATGTAATAAGAAAAGTCAGTGCTAAAGCTTGCTGAATTCGTTCCTGCTAAGATTGAAATTGCTTTTTTACCTGTGCCATCTAATTTGAGCGAATAGACTTGTCGGCCGATAGGGCTTAGCTCAGTGGAATTGAAAAACAGGGTTTTTGTTTTTTCATTGTATCCATACAAATCATCAACTTCCCAGTTTCCTGAGGTAATTGGGCTAAACTTGCCCGTTGCGATTTCCCCTTGGTATAGGTGTTTAAATCCGCTGCGCTCTGAACTAAAAATAAACGTTTTTCCATCATTTAAATAGGTGAAATCATTTCCTACGGCCTCTATTTCAATGGATGTTTCCGCGTGCTCTTCATAGATTAAGCTGTTGCTTGCTTTGCTGATGCTGTAATGCAATAATTCCATGTGGTTTTGAAGGCGATTCAACCGAATGAAGCCTACCACATCTGGATTTTTTGTCCATTTCAAACGAGGAATGTATTGGTTTTTTTCAGGGCCTACTCGAATCGCCTGTGTTTTGTTTTCATCCAATAAAGCCACAGAAAGGCTCACGATGGAATTGGCTTCACCAGCTTTGGGATATTTGTAACGGTAATCTTTGGGATATAAATCTCCCCACATCTGCATATTGTACTCAGGTACTTGACTTTCATCAAACGTATAGAAGGCGATTTTTTTGCTGTCGGGCGACCAAGCAAACGCTTTTGCGAACGAAAATTCTTCTTCATATACCCAGTCACATGATCCATGAATGATGTGATTGAATTTTCCATTCGTAGTAATCGCGGTTTCTTTTCCGCTAACAATGTCTGTCCAGAATAAGTTGTTATCCCGCACAAATGCTACACGTTTTCCATCTGGTGATAAAGTTGCATGCATTTGTTTCCCGCCTTGCGATAACAAACGAAGGGAATTGTTTGCCCGAGAAAAGATGTAATTTGTTTCCTTTGAACTTCTGCGATAGATGGCCTCTGATGAAGTTCCGATTAGGATGGTTTGTTCGTCGGCGGATAAAGAAAACTGTTGCACACGAATCGTGCCACCTGTACTTGTTTTGAGAATCGCTTCGTCGAATAAGGTTTCAGTCTTGCTAGGGTCAACAATATTATACTTGATAATTTTTCCTTCTTTTAATTCCAAGTACGATTGCCCATCCTGTGACCAATTGAGGTTTTGAATGCTTTTTTGTCGGAAAGTGGGCTTTGCCCAAATATCTTCAAGCGTGATGTCTTTTTGTGCGAATGCTGTTGTTGAGCCTAATAATAGGAATCCTACAAGTAGTTGTTTGATCTTCATTGTTTGTTGGAAGTAGGTTAATCTTGAAAAATGACAATGGGGTCGGTTTCCACCACATTGCTTGTTTGTAATGCGTTATCTCGAATGTAAATTTGAAATTTCAGGGTGTCGTTTTTCGGGGTAAAAAGGGGTGAATAACCTTTGTAAAAGGCATAGACGAATTGGGTTGAATAGTCAACGGTTCCTTCAATCGGGCCAGGTTTTTGATCCGCGTTGAATTTGAAATTCATGAGTCCGCCTAAACTAGGACTGAAGGTAACAGGGACAAATTTGCCATTTTTTTGAAGCAAAACATTGACCTCAAAATTGCGAAAATCCTTGTATTTCGTGGGGTTTGCTTTTAGGTCTGCTTGCGTGATTCCTAAATCGCCATCTCCATCTTGAAAATGAATGGACATGACAACGGAATCAATTTTGGCTTTTCCGCCAAATCCATCATTACTTGTTTTGGTGATTTTTTGAATTTGACTAAAACTGATGGAAGGAGTTAAGCTCCATTGAGGTTCTTTCAGGCAAGAAAGAAGTCCAGCGGCAAAAACAATAATTCCCAAAATGCGAAAGCCCCATGTCATAATTCGTAAAGTTAATGATTTGGTTTAATTTTGTATGATTATTCAAAAAAAGCCATGGGGTCTGAATTGAACATGTGGGAGTCTTGGCGATTAGAACTGAGAAATAAGGTTCTATCGATGTGTGATGCGGATTTTGAGTCCATTGCCTTGGATATGTTTCGATTTACGTGGACCTATAATCCTTTGTACAAGCAATATCTTGATCTACTTCAAATCGATCCGCAGGCCGTTAAGTCTATTCGTGATATTCCTTTTTTGCCTATTGAGCTTTTTAAAAGCCACCGTGTTCAAACGGGTTTTGGCTCGGTGTTATTTGATTTTGAAAGTTCGGGGACAACGGGTCAAATTCCTTCTAAACATCCCGTTTGCGATCCTGAGTTTTACCAACAACAATCCAAGCGTATTTTTGAATCGCAATACGGTCCGCTGTCGGATTACCATATTTTCGCGCTATTACCATCTTATTTAGAACGAAGTACCTCGTCTTTGGTCTTCATGATGGATTATTTCATCAAGGAGTCCGTCTCGTCTATTTCCGGTTTTTTCCTAAATCAATACGAGGAGCTCGTCGCTCAAATCAAAAAAGCCTTGCTCTCCGATCGTAAAATTTGGGTCATGGGAGTGACTTTTGGTTTATTGGATTGGGTAGATTCAGGTCAGGATTTTTCCTTTTGGAAAGAGGCGGTTGATGCTGGCCGACTGATCGTCATGGAGACCGGGGGGATGAAAGGCCGACGAGAGGAATGGATTCGGGAGCGGGTACATGAATTTTTGAAAACATCCATGGGCGTTGATCAAATTGCCTCAGAATATGGCATGACTGAATTGTTCTCGCAAGCCTATGCGTCCACAGACGGAATTTTTACCCCAGGGGTTTCCATGCGTGTTCAATTGCGTGAGGTGACTGACCCTTTTGCCAAAGTGACAAAGCCGGGTCGTGTAGGAGGGATTCAAATCATCGATTTGGCAAATATTGATTCATGCCCTTTTATCGAGACGCGTGATTTGGGGGCTTTAGAAGAAGATGGTATCCGATTTAAGGTATTAGGCCGTTTTGATAATTCAGAAATCCGTGGCTGTAATTTAATGGTCGATCAAGGATGGGGAACGAGCCAAGCAGAGCCGTCCGCATAAAATTCATTTTTCCAGATAGGAACTTCTTGTTTCAAGGTATCAATAAGCCACTCGCAGGCTTTGAAAGCCTCTGCTCGGTGTACGGAACAAACGCCTATGATTACAGCAATATCTCCGATTTCCAATTTCCCAGTTCGATGCGCCACACTGATTTTACGAATGGGCCATTTTTCCGCCGCTTCATTGGCGATACGTTCCATTTGTTTTTTAGCCATGGCCGAATAGGCTTCCATGGTCAAATGTTCGACCTCTTTATTTTGATTCTTATTTCGTATCGTTCCCACAAATAGACAAATTCCTCCAGCCTCTGGGTCTTGCAGGTAGGAATACGTTTCATCGATCGACAAAGCTGATTCGCTTAGGAGAATTTGATGGGTCATTTGCGCGTATAGGTGATGTAGCTGAATT
>JACCDX010461992.1_pt1 | contig 11344 bp, 10 predicted proteins | sample 7449681 | NCBI WGS metagenome assembly JACCDX01 (sample SAMN15323450, study PRJNA562643) | freshwater metagenome | isolation source: river surface water | place: USA:Blue River Watershed | collected 2017-08-18 | reverse complement strand
GTAGAAACTATCTCAATTCCAAGTTTGCTAAGCGCCTGTGCAAACTCAACTAGGCCGGTTTTGTCGGAAACGGAAATCAGTGCTCTTTTAACTGCAATCACTTACCGACCTCCGATAACTTCAACTTTCCTTCGCCGATCTCCCTGATAACTTCAACCAACTGTTTCTTCTCAACCGCTTTTATCAACTCGTGCAGCTCTGGCTCAGTGATGCCCGCTGGGATAGATATCTCTTGCTGGCGAATGACGGGGCCAGTGTCAACTCCCTCATCGACGAGGTGAATAGTTGCGCCGGTGACTGTTGCGCCAGCGGCGAGCGCATCCCTAACCGCGTGAGCTCCGGGAAATGCCGGCAATAGCGATGGGTGAATGTTGATAATTTTTCCCGCTAGCGCCCGAACCACCTGCGGGGGAAGTATTCGCATGAAGCCTGCCAGGACAACCAAATCCGGCTTGTGATACTGAATTGAGTGCAGCAGTAAGTCAGCCCACTGGTCTTTGCTCGAAAACTTGCCTGGTTCCAAAACAAAAGTTGAGACACCAAACAATTCGGCATGCTCGAGGCCTTCAGCTGGTCGATCTGCTCCTACCGCTCTGATTTTGGCTGGGTAAAGAGGATTGTCGCAAGCCTCCAGTAGCGCTCGAAGATTCGAACCAGAACCTGAAATTAGAGCGACAATGGTGAGCACGGCCAAAGTCTACTTTCGCTCCCCGACCTGTGGACGAACGGCAACCACAGAAACCAGAAATACTGGAACTAAGACCTCCAAGAAGACAACGCCAGCCAGCAGCACCGGATTCACTCCGACCTCAACAAATCGACCTGGACCCAGGCTTCCGCTCGCGAGTAGGCCAAGAGCAAAAGCTAAAACCGATGCAATAAGTGCTGAAAACACAGCCAACACGGCAGCAGCGGAAAAGCTGGTGGCAAACTCCCACCTCATTCGCTCGGTCGACTTGCGAGCCAGAAGCGTTGCAACAATTGCTCCGACAACAACAATCGCAGAAAAGACAATTCCCCGATCAATTCCTCCAGTTGGAAGAGCAGCGAACATAGGAAGAGCTGGCAGTGGTCCAAGTTGCGAAGCAATTGGAGACACAAATGAACCCGCCCCGATGGAAAAACCAGCTCCGGTAATCCAGGCAAATCCATAAATGATTAGATTCGGCAAAATTGCCAATTGACCAACGGTCACCATCAGCCCGCCCAAAAAGCTCAGACTAAGCGCCTGATAGAGTCGCAAAACTTCAACCCAGCCAAGAATCAATGCGACCATCAGCAGCAGCGACGAGACCAGCAACACGAAGACGACAACCGAAGTGCCAATCCGAAATGCGGGGTTGGCTGTAGTTGAGATTGTCCAGTGCAACTTCGCGACAAAGTCAGCTGCTTTTTGACGAACCCAGATTCTCTCGGGTGCCTCAATTTGATTTGACCCAGGAACGAGTTCAAATCTTTTTCCAGCAACCGATGCTATGAACAGCAATCCACCAAAGAATATTGCTGGCCTGAATAGTGGATCCCACTCACTCACCGTCACAGCTGGGTTTGCAATCAACAGACTTAGTCCATAAGAGCCAACTCCAAATGCGACTCCGCCACTCAACCACGCTGGCCACAGCGATGAAGCAGCCGAGAGGCGGTGACCAATCCGAATCACCATCAGTGCCATTACAAGTGTCAGCCCCAGCGGCAGGTAAGAAAGTGTGAAGGATTCAAAAGCAATGCCAACTAATTCGCCGCTGGCAATTTGAAGTGGAACACCGAGAGCTAAAAGGAATGCGTAGCCCGCAACTTGAAGTGTTGCGATCCAATCAACAGAACCATTGCCTTCGATCAGCCAAGCCAACGTTAGGGGAACCAGCACAAGCCCAACAGCAGAGGAGAGGATTATCAGCGCTTGCAGCGCTGCTATTCCAAAGCTGAGTGCTCGATTCACTTACGACAGCTTGCTGATGATTTCTCGCATGAGCTGCGCAGTTTCCGAAGGAGTCTTTCCAACCTTCACGCCAACCGCTTCAAAAGCTTCTTTCTTTGCCTGCGCAGTTCCGGCGGAACCAGAAACTATTGCACCCGCGTGACCCATTGTCTTGCCCTCAGGCGCTGTGAAGCCGGCGACATATGCAACCACTGGCTTCGTCACATGCTTTGCAATGTAGGCGGCAGCCTTTTCTTCTGAGTCGCCCCCAATTTCACCAATCAAGACAATTGCCTCAGTCTCTGGATCGTTTTGGAAAGCTTCAAGAGCATCGATGTGGGTGGTTCCGATTACAGGATCTCCACCAATTCCGATAGCGGTGGAAAAGCCAATGTCCCTGAGTTCGAACATCATTTGATAAGTCAAGGTTCCCGACTTTGAAACCAACCCAATTGGTCCACGGCCAGTGATGTTCGATGGCGTAATACCTGCGTTGGACTGTTCCGGAGAGATGATTCCTGGACAGTTTGGACCAATCAGTCTGGTCTTCTTACCCTTTTCTACGTTGTATGCCCAAGCGGTGGCACTATCGTGCACTGGAATTCCTTCAGTAATTGCAACCGCAAGTGGAATCTCAGCATCGATTGCTTCGATGATGGCAGCCTTCGCGAAGGCAGGTGGAACAAAAATCACGCTGACGTTAGCGCCACTTTTTTCCATTGCTTCTTTAACGCTTCCAAAAACAGGGAGCTGCTTACCCTCAACCTCAACGCTTTCGCCAGCCTTCTTGGGGTTCACACCACCAACAATATTGCTGCCACCAGCGAGCATGCGCTGAGTGTGCTTCATGCCCTCGGCGCCAGTCATTCCCTGAACAATAATTTTCGAGTTAGCGTCTAAGTAAATTGCCATTTCTATTCTCCTTAGTTCGCTAGCTTCGCAGCTTGGTCGGCGCCGTCATCCATGGTGTCAGCCAGTGTGACCAGCGGGTGGTTGAAGTCCTTCAGAATCTTTCGGCCCTGCTCCACATTGTTGCCGTCAAGACGAACAACCAGCGGCTTTGTTGCTTTAGAGCCCAGGGTGTTTAGTGCACCAACAATTCCATTAGCAACTGCATCGCAGGCCGTGATTCCACCAAAGACGTTTACAAAAACGCTCTTGACCTGTGGATCGTTGAGGATTACGTCTAGGCCGGCGGCCATGACCTCCGCTGATGCACCACCACCGATGTCTAGGAAGTTGGCTGGCTTCACTCCACCGTGACGCGCTCCTGCATAGGCAACAACATCTAGAGTCGACATAACTAGTCCCGCACCATTTCCGATGATGCCAACTTCGCCATCGAGCTTCACATAGTTCAGATCCATCTCTTTAGCGTTCGCCTCTAGGGGATCTAACTGGTCACGCTCCATCTCGGCGCGCTGGTGTCTGAACTCTGCATTGTCATCAAGTGACACCTTGCCATCCAGAGCCAAAATCTTTCCATCTTTGGTGCGTACCAATGGGTTTACCTCAACCAAAGTTGCATCTTCTTTTCTGAAGACTTCATAGAGCTTCACAAAAACATCAGAAACTTCATCAACCAGCTCGGCTGGGAAGTTCGCCGCTTTGGCAATCTCAACTGCCTTTGCCTTATCGATTCCAGTGACGGCAGAAACTTCGATTCTTGCTAACGCCTCTGGTCGCTCAACAGCCAGCTGTTCGATTTCCATTCCACCCTCAACGCTGCAAAGCGATAAGAAGGTGCGGTTTGAGCGATCTAGCAGGACAGAGAAGTAGTACTCCTTGTCGATGTCTGCGCCTTGCGCAATCATCACACGCTTTACGATGTGGCCCTTGATGTCGAGCCCAAGAATTCCAGCGGCCTTTTCTTTAGCCTCAGCTGGGTTGTGAGCAACCTTAACTCCACCAGCCTTACCTCGACCACCTGTTTTCACCTGGGCCTTAACAACAACTGTTCCGCCAATTGCGGCAGCTGCGGCCTCGGCCTCTTCTGGGGTGTCAGCGATCTTGCCAGCTAGAACTGGAACACCGTATTGCTCAAATAAATCGCGTGCTTGATACTCAAATAGATCCACAGTGAATTCGTTTCCTAATGAAGAACGGGGTAAGTCTAGCGAAACGCCGGGGTCTAATCGGCTGCTACAGCCTGGTTATTGGTGCCATTTTGGTTAGAAGACGCTTGGTCAACCCGTTGTCGAAGCGAACCTCCGCCACCTGCTTTGGCCCCTCGCCGCTGACTGAGAAAACACTGCCCTCGCCAAAGCTCTCGTGTGAGATGCGGTCACCCACCGACAGTTGCAAATCCTTGTTGTCGCGAATTGTGGTGGTGGTCAAAGCGCCTTGCCATTTTCTGGTCGGAGCTTCACTAACGCTGCGCTGTTGCCCTTGCTGATCAATTAGGTCTGCAGGAATGTCGGATAGGAAAGAGGAAGGCAAGAAGTTAGAGGTGTTTCCAAACAGGGTTCTTTGCAAAGCGTGGGAAAGGTGAAGCTTCTTTTTGGCTCTGGTCATACCCACATACATCAGCCGCCGCTCTTCTTGCAGCCCCCCTGGCTCATCGAATGCCCGAATGTGTGGCAAGGTACCTTGCTCACAGCCAATGATGAATACATTGTCAAATTCCAAACCTTTAGCGGTGTGCAAGGTCATCAGAGAAAGATTTCCCGACTCGTCTTCCAGCTCATCTTGCGCACTCGCCAGAGTTATCTCGGCTAGATAGTCAACAACCGTTCCCTGCGGAAAGTCTTTCTGCCAGTCATAGAGCTGACCCAGCAGCGCATCTAAGTTTTCAATTCGAGCCTCATCCTGCGGATCGCGACTGAGTTCAAGCTCTGTTCGATATCCACTTCGAATCAGAGCCTGCTTCAAAACATCCGCCGGTCCCTCGGTGGCGCTCATCGCGTCTAATTCATTTAGCAAAGTGCCAAACTGTTCAATCGCACCAGAAATCTTCGGACCAAGCGAGAGTTCCGAAACCCTGAGCAGGGCCTGCCTGAGTGAGATTTCGTTCTTGCGAGCAAACTGCGCAAGTTTTGCTTCAGTTTTCTCTCCGATTCCCCTAGCCGGAGTATTGATAATTCTTCTGATTGCCTCGTCGTCACTGACGTTAGCGATTGCCGCCAAATAGGAAAGAGCGTCTTTGATTTCCTTGCGCTCAAAGAACTTCAGGCCACCAACCACGATGTAGGGTACACGCTGGGCCTTGAGCTCATTTTCTAGCGAAAGCGTAAGGGCGTTGGTTCTATAAAGGACTGCCATGTCGCGGTAATTGATGCCCTGGTCGTGAGCGGTTTTGATTTCATCGACAACAAAGGCAGCTTCATTTCTTTCATCAAAGGCAGTGAAGAGGGTTATCTTGTCGCCACTTCCGGAGTCTGTCCAAAGATTCTTCGCTGGCCGGTATGGGTTTTGAGCAATTACGGCATTGGCAGCCGAGAGAATGTTTTGGGTTGAGCGGTAGTTCTGTTCTAGCAAAATGGTTGCAGCACCGACAAAGTCGCGCTCAAACTCTGTGATGTTTCGAATGTCTGCGCCTCGAAAAGCGTAAATCGACTGATCCGAATCGCCCACCACCGTCAGATCGGCTGGGCTGAGTTGCTCCCCTGTCTTCTCATCGAAAATGGCATGCTCTTTTGGCAGTGGCTTAGTTAGCTCTCGAATGAGCGCATACTGAGCATGGTTGGTGTCTTGGTATTCATCAATCAGTATGTGGCGGAACTTCTTTTGATACCTAGCCCTAACTTCAGGAAATGCTCGGAACAAATTAACCGTCTCGACAATAAGATCGTCAAAGTCAAAGGCGTTATTTCTGAGCAGCTCCGCCTGGTAAGCGGAGTACACATCGGCAATGATTCGCTCGCGTGGGTTTGAGCGATCAATGTTCCTTGCAAAGTCTTCAGCATCTTTGAGCTCGTTTTTCGCATTGGAAATAACCGAGGCTGCAACCTGCGGTTTCACATCTCCATCATCTGCACCTGCTTCTCTTAGCAATCTGCGCAGCAGTGCCCTGGAGTCGCCGGTGTCGTAGACCGTGAAACTCGAGCTGTGACCGAGTCGCTCGGCTTCCCTTCGAAGAATTTGTAGGCAGGCGGAGTGAAAGGTCCTAATCCACATTCCCTCACTAACCTGCCCCAGCAGCTCCTCAACCCTTTGCTTCATCTCATTAGCCGCTTTGTTGGTAAAGGTGATGGCAAGAATTTGCGAGGGCCACAATTCTTTGGTGGCAAGCAGGTGGGCGATGCGGTGGGTGAGCACTCTAGTTTTTCCGGAGCCCGCTCCCGCGACTATCAGTAGCGCTGGTCCTCGATGCAAAACAGCCGCTCGCTGCTGAGGATTTAGATTCTCAAGCAGCTCATCGGGGGTTGCGGAGGGAAGCATCCAAGAAGCCTAAGCGAGTGAGCGGACGACTTTGATCATCAGATCAGGCTGATCGCAAAAGATTCCGTCCACCCCAGTTCGAGCCAGCCTCTCAAACCAAGCATCCACCTCACCCTCGGCAGTTTCGATGCGCGCGGTGTAGGTGAACATGCTTAGTCCTCTTTGCTTGGTTCTTTCAACCAAATCGCTACCAAGCACCATTGTGTAGTGGACAGAAAGCCCCTCAAAGTTTTCGGCAATTTCGTCCAACAAATCATCGGTGAGTTTTTCATAGCCAGCTGGCAGCATGTCAGGAGCAGAGAGAAAGACATAGTTGATCTCTCCCCCAATTCGCTGTTTGGCTTCTTGTAGGACAGAAAATTCAAAGGCTTCAATGGTGAGCTTTAGACCACGTGCCTTGGCACTACAGGACTCGATGTCTTTCTTTACCGCACCAATCAAGTCGATTCCGGCCTGCTTATAGTGCTTTCCATACTTCAGTTCGATGATCAAATGCCTGCCATTAAATTTGGGATTATTCAAAAGCTCACTCAAGGTTGGAACTTTGAACTCTCCGTTATGTGAGCTGGACTCCGCTCGCTCTGGATAGCGCTCAGTCGCACGAACTTCCGCCAATTGAGCGAGATTGAGATCATCGACCATTACAGACGGCAAAGAACGCGATGCGATATCGGTAGTCAATGAGAAATCTCGGTCATGGCGAATGATGGGAACTAGGTCTTTAGTCAAAACAACATCAAATTCAATTGCGTCACAGCCAAGCTCAAATGCAAGCTCAAAGGACTCCATCGTGTTTTCTGGCAGGTAGCCACAAGCTCCGCGGTGGCCAAAAACTTCCACCGCTACTCCCATTCGATGGTGCCAGGAGGCTTAGAGGTGATGTCAAGCACCACTCGATTCACGCCCTCGACCTCATTGGTGATTCGATTAGAGATCTTTGAAAGAAGGTCATAGTCCAGGCGAGACCAATCCGCAGTCATTGCATCCTCAGATGAAACCGGACGCAGAACAATTGGGTGGCCATAGCTTCTGCCATCTCCCTGCACACCAACCGAGCGAACATCGGCCAAAAGAACTATCGGGCACTGCCAAATAATTCTGTCTTGACCTGCTTTGGTTAGCTCTTCTCTAACAATCGCATCCGCTTTTCGCAAGAGATCCAATCGCTCTTTTGTAACTTCACCAACTATGCGAATTCCAAGTCCCGGTCCAGGAAATGGTTGACGAGAAACAATTTCTTGTGGCAAACCCAGCTCTGCACCAATTGCACGAACCTCGTCTTTGAAAAGTGTGCGCAGAGGTTCTACTAATTCAAACTGCAAGTCATCTGGCAATCCACCAACGTTGTGGTGAGACTTGATTCCCGCTGTTACTCCGCCGCCTGATTCGACCACATCCGGATACAAAGTTCCCTGCACCAAGAACTTAATCGGCGCATTGTCTTTGGCAGCCTCGGCAACCAACTTGCGCTCTGCCTCTTCGAATGTGCGAATGAACTCTCGGCCAATTATCTTGCGCTTTTCCTCAGGCTCGCTCACGCCCTTAAGTGCAGATAGGAACTTCTCTTCCGCATTCACAACCACCAAGCGAATTCCGGTAGCAGCGACGTAGTCTCGCTCAACCTGCTCTGCCTCACCCTGGCGAAGCAGTCCATGATCAACAAAAACAGCAGTCAGCTGATCTCCAACGGCTTTGTGAACAAGTGCCGCAGCAACGGCAGAATCAACTCCGCCGGACAGCCCACAGATCACTCTGCTATTACCAACTTGCTGACGAATCTTCTCAACCTGCTCAGCAATCACGTTGCCTGATGTCCAGGTGGGCTGAATGCCGGCACCTGCGTAAAGGAAGTTTTCTAAGACTCGCTGGCCTTGCTCGGAGTGCTTAACTTCTGGATGCCACTGCACGCCATAAATCTTTTTCTGTTTTGATTCAAAAGCTGCAACAGGAGTTGTTTCGGTGGAAGCCAAAACCTCGAAGCCGGCTGGCGCTTGCATAACCTGGTCACCATGGCTCATCCAGCAAACTTGCAAATTAGGTTGACCACCCAGCAGCGTGCCAGCGCTTGAGATTTCAAGTTTGGTTGCCCCGTACTCGCGTTTGCCAGTTCTATCAACTCTTCCACCAAGGGTTTGAGCCAGAATCTGAAAGCCGTAGCAAATGCCTAGGACTGGAATCCCCAGCTCCAAAATCTTCGGGTCAAGTTTTGGTGAACCATCTTCATAAACACTGGATGGACCACCGGACAAAATAATTGCGGCTGGGTCTTTTTGTTCAATCTCAGACGCAGTGATGTTGTGTGGAACGATCTCTGAGTAAACGCTGGCCTCGCGAACCCTGCGGGCAATCAGCTGTGCATACTGCGCACCAAAGTCAACTACCAGTACCGGTTTCACTTTTCAAGCTCCTGCAGTTGCTGCTCGGCTAGTTTGGCAAACTTGGCCTCGGTATAGAAACTTAGAAACGGAACAATGCCGCCAAGGGCAATAAACAAAAACCTGGTTACCGGCCAGCGCATCAGCGTCCAAAGTCGGAAGTCTGCCAGAAGGTAAACAACATAAAGCCAGCCGTGAACAATCAGAATCAAAACTGTCAGATTGATGCCAACGGTTGGCAGCCCCTCTCCCTCAAAGCCATAGCTTTCGAAGGTAATAAATCCATTTGGCCCACCCAGCCATAGATCAAAGCCCAAAAATGGCAAACGCCTAATTCCCCAAGTCACCATCAAAAGCAGCAGAAAAACACCAGTTATATAAGAGGAGACCTTATAAAAGCGCAGAGTCGAGCGAATCTGGGGAATTTGTGAGGGTAGCGGTGCCGACATAAAGCAAAGTCTAGCCAGCTAGCAAGCTGAGCTTTGCCAGAGCAATTGACTTTGCCTCATCGGCCGTCTTGGCCTGCGCCACTGCTTTATAAATCTCCTGAGCCTGCGCCTTATCGAGCGAGGAGAGCGCGGTGCGAACCGCCCCCACCTGAGAGCGCGAGGACGACACTGAGTCGAAACCCATTCCAGCTAAGACGACTGCAAATGCTGGATCTGAAGCACTCTCACCACAAACTCCCGAATAGATGGAAACCGCCCTGCATTCCTTGGCAATCTCACCCAGCGCTCGAATCAGTGCAGGCTGCCAAGGGTTCAGCAGACTGCCCAAACTTGGGTGCAAGCGATCTGATGCAAACAAGTACTGAGACAAATCATTTGTTCCAACCGATATGAAATCGACCACTCCCTTGAGGTTTGGGATTTCATAAATGATGGAAGGGGTTTCGACCATAATTCCGACCTTGAAGTTGCCGGCTTTTCGAGCAATCTCTGCAAACTGCGCAGCTTCACTAGCCAGAGCAACCATCGGTGCCATGACCCAAACCTCGCGACCTGAATCTTTTCTTGCCTGCTCCAGCGATTGAAGCTGATCAACGATGAACTCGCGGTGAGGAACTACCAGTCTGAAACCACGAACCCCGAGCGCTGGGTTTTCTTCTTTTGGCATCTCAAGAAAAGGAACTGGTTTGTCGCTACCAGCATCAATGGTGCGAACAACAATTGGCCCCTCGGGAGCGGCCTTCAAGATTTCTGTGTAAGAAGCGATCTGCTTTTCTTTGCTGGGTCTAGTCGTGCTTTGCAGATAAAGAAGTTCGGTTCTGAATAAACCAACTCCCTCTGCCGCTGTCGTAGCAGCTGCAATCGAGTCCTCCAAAGAGCCGATGTTGGCTCTAACTGGAATTATTGGATCATTTGATTTAGCAACAAAGCTGATCGCTGCTGTTGCATCAGACTCGTTGCCTTCAACCACCACTCGATCGCCAACCGGATCAACCAGCACCTGCACACCATCCACCAACTGCTCTGCTGTCGCACAAGAGACGACAGCCGGGATTGCCTTGGATCGGCAAATGATTGCGGTGTGAGAAGTTGGACCACCCTGAATGGTGATGACTCCAATTACTGCCTTGGTGAACTGAGCGGTATCAGCCGGTGAGAAGTCTTGTCCGACAATCACATATCGGCCTTCTTCTGGAAGATTCAGTCCAAGTGAAATTCCGTGAATGTGAGCTGCAACGCGCTTGGCTAGATCTCGAATGTCTGCTAGTCGCTCCTCGAAGGTTGGATCACCACTGAGTAACTCAGCAAAAGTTTCAACAGCATTGACAAATGCAGTTCCGGCTTCCCAGCCAGAATCAATTTCTGCCAGTGCAGCATCAAACAGGCTCTCATCTTGCAAAATCATTTCGAGAGCTTCAAAAATCTCAGCCGATGTCTCGCCCGCTTTTTCAGCCAAACGTTTCAGATCATCCGAGACGTGTGCGATTGCGCCGCGAAGGCTTTCAACTTCTGCCTGCTGATCACCTTGGTGCTTGGCGGGAATTGGTAGCGGCTTGTGCTCTTTGACGCGGAACACTTCACCCGAAACAGCGTTTAGTCCAACGCCTAATCCGGTGAGGATTGCTCCGCTCGCCAACACGTTAGCCCTTTAGAAATTGCTGAATGGAATCAAAAATCTGCTGGGCCTGCGCCTGATCGTCGGTGTCAACCTCGACTGTCAGCTGCTCCCCGGTCTTACCCTTCAGTGCCATCAGGCTCAACGGAGAGTTGGCCTTGACCAAGTTTTCACCGACTCGTCCCATGCGAATCTCAAGACCTGAGTCCTTGACTAGCTTCACGATCTGTCCGGCTGGGCGAGCGTGAAAGCCAATTGGGTCTTCAATTGTGACGGTCGCAGAAATGGTGGCCATAAAACTCCTTAGTCCCTAGGGATGATAGCAATTGTGATTGTCCCTAGACCCTGAGAAACCAATCAGACGTCAATTATGTGCAGATGCTAGCTTGCTATGCCCGACAAAAATCCCCGAATATCCGCCTCGGAATCGCATTTCAATAACCATTCACGCTCGGAGGCGGCTTGGAGAGAGTCCGCCAACATGCCTAGCATTTCAATGTGCTTAGTTCCATTTGCCGCAAGTGCGAAGGCCGCATGAACTGTTTCCCCATGCCAAACAATTGGGCTCTTCGGGCGAACAAAAACTAATCCGTCTTGTCTCACAAAT
>JACCDX011839691.1_pt1 | contig 11346 bp, 10 predicted proteins | sample 7449681 | NCBI WGS metagenome assembly JACCDX01 (sample SAMN15323450, study PRJNA562643) | freshwater metagenome | isolation source: river surface water | place: USA:Blue River Watershed | collected 2017-08-18 | reverse complement strand
GGTGCCGGGGGTGGCGCCGGAGGTGGTGCCGGAGGTGGTGCCGGAGGTAGTGCCGGAGGTAGTGCCGGGGGTGGCGCCGGAGGTGGTGCCGGGGGTGGTTGGGCCCTGCTGCCTGCGACCCTGACGGACGAGCATGCGCACCCCAGCCAGATCCGAGCCCATGTTCTGAACCGGGATGGCGTTTTGGGCCAGTTGGTTCAAACACCTCGACACAACCACATGCCTCACCCGCAACGTCACATCTTGCAAGCCCAGCCCTGGGTCAGACAGTTCATGGCCTCGCAGGACTTGGCCTACGGTTTCGAATGGGGGGGACACTCGCACGCGCTCGAGCCTGCCTTTTGCACCTTCGGACTCAAGGGCGGGAGCACCTTGTTCCGCATCGATCGGCCTTCCATTGACTTGTTCAAAGAGGAGCTGTCGGTGGTCTTGGACATGGCGGACTTGCGCGCCGAGCGATCCGATGAGGTGCTCTCGCAAATCGATCACCAGTGGGCTTTGTGGGGCAGCATCCTGCCTCTGCGACCCGACGCAAAACCCAGGACGTTTGAGGTCTTGCAGGCGATCGTGTGGTTCGCACTCTGTGTCGAAATGCGCTTCAAACAGGTCTTGGCCGTGTGGCGTCCTCAAGACCTGTCATCTCTGGTTCAGCCCATCATCACCACCCCTGGGCATGGTTCGTTTCCCATGGGGCATGCGACCCAGGCGTTTGCGGTGGCTGAAACGCTCAAGCGCTTGCTGCGACTGGATTCGCGTGATTCGCTGGCGATCCAATTGGATCGTCAAGCCTTTCGCATCGCCGTCAATCGGATCGTGGCGGGCGTGCATTTCCCGGCCGATGCCGTGGCTGGGATGCTGCTGGGCAAAGCCGTGGCCGAATGGGCACATGCACTGACCTCAGCCCAGTCCTCCCTTCTTGCGATCAGACATTTCACAGAAAACGCGTACCGCAGCGGAGGAGATTGGATGTCCTTGGGGCCCGCCCATCCCAGTTTGTCGGTCTTTGAAGTGGGCCATGCTCGGGTGTCCGCCCCCTCTGGGCAAATGCCCGTCTGGGGGTTGATATGGCGTCAAGCAAGCGCAGAGTGGGAGTGAGGCGATGCAAAGGTTCGAACTGAATCGACGGCAATTCATGCAAGTCGGGGTCGCAGCCGCTCTGACCGCAAACGGTCACATCCAGGGAAAGTCAATTGACGCCGGTTTGACCCAGCCGATGACGACTTGGGACCCCCATTTGACCTTGGCATTGGCGAATCGATTCGCCGATCACGACCTAGAAGCGTGGGGCCGCTCCACCCGCATGTGCGGTACTTTGCCTGTTGGGCAACTTGCTCAACTTCGAACGTTGCTGGGCGAACAGGGGAACATTCAAAGCATGTTTTCCACCGGAGACGATGCATGGGTCACGCTGTCGTTGCAGGTGCCCGCCCTGTTGCGCATGCTTCAGCAGGGGACGCATCTGTTCAAAGACCACCTTTGGGGCGCGCCTTGGTTCCATCCCACGCGCATGGCGAACCCCTCGGGTCAGCGACCCGGCCCAGTCGTGCTGGCGCCATCGCTGGAGCGCGCGGATCTGGTGCCTTCGCGCGCTGGCGCTGACTGTCGGCAAAGGGTGTTGCTCATAGACCATGGGTTCCCCATGGAGCACCTGCGCCACCAAGGACTGCCCCACCACCGTCGGGTCAGTCCTTGGGCAGGGCGTGGCCGCAGCGCTGAGCGCGTCGCGCTCAGCCACGGGGCACAAGTCGCGGGCTTGTTGCTGCAAGGGCTGCACCCAGGCGGCCCTTGGCCCGACCTCCCCCTGTTGCTTTATGAGCTGCCCGATGAAATCTTGACCAGCATGCCTTACGCGGCCTTGTGGCCCGAAGTGGTGGATGCGATCATCTGGGCGTTGTCGCTCACCCCGAGGGGGGGCGAAACGATCGTGCTGCTCAGCCTGGTGAGCACCGACGCCGATCGACACCCCCGGAGTTTCATGTCGCGGTGTGCGGGGGCCTTGAGCGCCCATGCCCGTTCTCTGGGGGTGCGCCTGACCTGGGTCATGGCGGCCGGAAACAGCCATGCAGACCGACAAAATCTGGCTTTGGTGGCCCATGCCCAAACACCCGTGGATGTGCAGTGGCGCTTGCCAGCCCAGAATTTCAGACCCTCTTTTCTGGAGTGTTGGCACGACGCTGCCATGGGACCCCCAAGCATTCAGGTTCGACCACCGGGTGGCGATTGGTCCGATTCGATGACCACCCTCTCCATGGCCTCACGCGTGCATGATGTTTATGGCCGAAGGCAAACCGTTTTGCGACTGCCCCCCACCGCCGCCTGGATGGCGACCCCAGCGTTGGCGCAAAGTGGCGATTGGGGCGTGCGCTGGGTGTTTGAGAAAAGCGGCAGGCTTGACTTGCACTTGTCGATGATGACCGGGCTTTCACAGGGCCTGCTGCGACAGGCCCAGATCACTGCCCCATCGACCCCTCCGGAGGCGGTTGCTGCGCCAAATTCAATCAGCGGTTTGATCCCATCGCTGCCCAATGTGGTGGTGGCCCAGACGCTGAGACCCTCCGTCGCCGACCCTCGCTTGGTCGCGCCAGATCACCAATCGCTCAGTGCCTATTGCGGGCGGTGGTCACAGCCCTCCGATGGGGGTGACACCCGAGCCATCGGTTTCAAAGTGGATGGCTCGCATGTGAACCGCGGCGTCCTGACTTGGAGCCGTCAAGGCCATCGGATCCATCGGGCGACGGGCACCAGCATGGCGGTTCCACTGGCTGCACGCTGGCTCATGGGGGTGGATTGAAAATGGCACAAAAGAAATGAAATCTCGGACATGGCCCATACACGGTTCATCGACGAGCCGCTCACATGGCTTGGGGTTCAGCCCGACATGACGCAACGTGTCGAACGGCAAATTTCGGGCGGAAATGAACCACCCGTTTCAAACCCTGATCTGGAAAAACTTGGGTCTGAACTTCGCTTTTTCGCGATCGCGGTGGCCGCTTTAAAATGCAAGCCCTAAGAGGCGCAGCTGTCTTGGTGCGCCTGACACCGAGGGCAACCCATTGGATGACATCGTTCGCCAGGCCATGGCCAAATGGCCCCATGTCCCGCATTGCTTCGGCTGGCTGGGACTGGATGCCCGCGGCGATTGGTACATGCGCGACGATGCCGCCCAGGCGGCGGGACCTTTCCCCTCGTCCAAAGGATCGCGCCTGCGGCATGACAAGCTGATCGACTTCATCGGGCGCAATTACGACGCGGATGCGCAAGGGCGCTGGTTTTTTCAAAATGGCCCACAGCGCGTCTTTGTCGAGCTGGAGTCCACGCCTCACATCGCCCGCTTGACACCCGATCAAAGGGTGCAGACCCACAACGGTTTGCCGTTCGAGCCGACCCAGGCCCTGGTCGATGAGGAAGGCATGCTGTATCTGGCCAACAGCACCCAAGTGGCGCGGGTGCACACCCAGGACATGTGGCAGGCGTTGGACTGGATCGAGGCGCGAGGTTGGCACGCCAAAGAAACAGGGGCAGCTGAGCTGCCCCTGAAGTTCGGTTTTGTCAGACACCCCGCACGGGAGGCCTGAGGCCTGCTTTATTTGGCGCTATCGGCCTTTTTCGGCTCGGGAAAATTGGCTCCGGCGGCGTTGGTCATGTAGACCACGGCGCGACCGATCTCGATGTCATCAAAGTCGCCACCGCCTTGTGCGCCCATGGCGCCCTTGCCTTTGAGGGCCGACTGCAACAGGTGATCGTAGCCTTCCTTGATGCGCGCGGCCCAGGCCGCTTTGTCACCCAACTTGGGTGCGCCGGCAGCGCCTGAGGTGTGGCAGGCCGTGCACTGGGCCTTGTACACCTCTTCGCCCGATTTGAGTTCGCGGTTGGCATCGCGGATTTCCACCGTGCCCACTTTTTGGATGCGGGCGGCCACGGCCTCGGGTGTGTTGGTGGCACCTGCCTCGGGCTTGTGGGCGCTGGTGACGAAGTAAACCAGACCGATGATGATGAAAACCGGTACCACAAAGGAGTAGAACACCGCCAACAGCAGTTGACGGGGCGTTTTGATCGGGCCGGTGTGGGCTTCTTCGTGGTGCTCGCTCATGAAATCCTCGGAAAAGGGTCGCTGTATGGATAACCCCGCATTATATCCACCCAGTCGGCCCTACAATAGCGTGGCGCGCGGCTGTAGCTCAGTGGATAGAGTATTGGCCTCCGAAGCCAAGGGTCGTGGGTTCGATCCCCGCCAGCCGCGCCAAATCATGGCGAGCGTTTCAACGCCGCGCTCGCCAGCCCCGCCAGTCCCAATGCCAGCGCGCAGCACGGACCGCTGGGCGCATCAAACCCCCACGATGCCCACAAGCCCAAGGCCAGCGCCATGGCGCTGACCACATGGGCCTGTTTTGCGCCCATTTGCCGCGCCATCCACAGCGCAGGTGTCATCAAGCTGGCAAAGACCAAGAGCAAACCCAGCGAGGGCACCGCAACGCTGGCGACCAAGGCAAAGACTGGGTAAAACCAGCGGTCGTCGGCCAGTCGCGACAGGCCGGGCCGTGACAGCCAAGCCACCCCCAGCGCGCAGGCCGACAAGGCCAGCACCTGCTCGGGTTGGACCCACAGCACGTCGGCCGCGACCAAGCGCATGAACTGCTCTTGCCCATGCGGGTCCAGGCGCGCCCCGAGCAGGGCCAGCGCTGCCCCGCACACGTACAAAATACCGATCAGCGCTTCACGTTGTTGGGGCCAGCGCCGACTGAGGGTGGCCACCAGCGCGCCACAGGCCACCGCACCCAGTGCCGCCACCGCCTGCGTTTGCCAGGGCTCGTGCCAGTGCAGCCAGGCCCCAGACCACAGGGCCGCGGCAGCGCAGGCTTGTGCCACCGCGAGGTCGATGAACACCACTTGTCGTTGTAAGACCTGACGCCCCAACGGGGCCAGGGCCAACAAGCCTGCCCACAGGGCCAGACAGGGCCAGATGAACCACGCCTGCATTGGGCCCCAGTCGTTCATGACTTCTCCCGTGACAGATCAGCCAGCAAGGCGTCGAACCATTGCACCAGCCCATCTTCGCCGCTGGGGTTGACGGTCGCCGGCCAGACCCACACCTTTAGACCGGGCACCTGCTGCCCGATCCAGCGTGCGGCGCGCGGGTCTTGGTGGCTGGCCAACGCCAGTCCCAGCACGGGTGGTTGCAGGGCCCGCAATTGTTGCGCCACAGACTGCAGGTGCGCGGGCGAGGGCGACAGTCCAGGCTTGGGCTCGAGGTCGGCGACCTGCTGGATGCCCAGCCATTCCCACACATACGCAAAATGCGTGTGTTGGGCCGCCACCGATGCGCCCCGGATCGAGGCCGCCTGACGCTGCCAGCGGCTCAAGTGGGCCTTCCAGCGCGTCTCGAAAGCCCATCGCCGCTGTTCGATGGCCGGGGCCTGATCGGGCCAAAGCTGGGCCATGCGGCTGGCCATGGCCTGGGCCACTTGGAGCAGGCGTTGCGGGTTGCCGTGGATGTGTGGATTACCCTGCGGATGAACATCTCCCTCAAAAGGGCTGCCGCTGGAGGGCAAACGACCGATCAAGGACTGTCCATCGGTGGCCCAGAACAAACCTGGCTGGCCATCTTGTACCCGAGGGTTGCCTGACTTTTGCTGCAACACCGGCAGCCAACCCGCCTCTTGGCCGGCGCCCGTGCACAGCGCCATGTCGGCCCTGCGCATTTGGGCGATCAGCGCGGGCCGGGCCTCGATGTGGTGCGGGTCTTGTTGGGGCGTGGTGGCCACGCTCAGCTGGGCTTGCGGCATCAGCACCTTGGCCAATGCCCCCCACTCGGGTTCGCAAGCGAACAGGGCTTGCGCCTGCGCCACCCCATGAAGCCAGGCCAGCATCCCAAGGAAAAGCAGTTCAGTAGCTGTGCGCACCGTGGGCTCCAAATCCCAACACATACTGCAACACCCATGCGTTGCGCACCGGTTGGGCGAACACGGCCTCCTCCCCAGGGTTGCGTGCCGACTGGCGTGACCATTGCAGACGCAGCGTCTGTCGGTGGCTGGGCTTGTAGGCCAGCATCAGGCTGGTTTCTTGCAATCGGCCCGGCTGGACTTCAACGTCGCTGCCGTGCAGTGCGGGCGAGTGGACCCTGAGTCGGTCGTGTCGCACACCGGTTTCCCAGTCGCGGTCAAACCGCCACACCAGGCCCATGCTTTGGGCGCCATGTCCGGCGTTGACGCCCATCGAGGGCAAGGCACGGCGTGCCTGAGCCCATTCCCAGACCAGCCGCACCTGCTGCTGTTGCGGATGGCCTGTGGGGGCCCATTTCCAGACCAGGTCGCTGATCCACACGTCGCGAGCGGCAAAGCGCGCCCCATGCGAGTGGGGCTCGGTGGCCAATGGGTCATGTGCTTCAAGCACGGGCTCTCGCCGGTTGACCATGTACGCCAAACCCCATTGCCAACTGTGTGCCTGGCCCCAGTCGTCGCCGATTTTCAGGCTGTAGGTTTGCACCCCGCCACCGCTGCTGGCTTCTTTAACCAGTTTGCGTCCGCTCAGTGCTTCGGCCCCGAGGCGCACATACATCGAAGTGGGGGCGGTCCAGTTGACGCGCACCCCATCGTCCACCCAATGCCCACCCAATAAAGCCCGTTGCAACAAGCCCCGCTCGACAAAGTCATCGGCGTGCGGGTGGATCTCGTTCCAGTAACCCACTTGTGAGGCGAAGCGGCCCGCGCGCACCTGCCAACCAGCGGGCAGGCGTCGGGTTTGGACCCAGGCGTTTTCCCAATGGGTTTCCAGCTTTTGATCAACGGTGTGCAGGGCTCCGATCACTTCGGCACTGAAATGCTCACCCACGGGGCCTCGCACGATGACGTCGCTGTGACCCAGCCCGCTTCCTTTGTCACGGGCCGCCAATTCCGGTTTGGACGAGGTGACCGCAGCGTCAAGGACCACGCCGGCCTGCCAGCCGGCTTCTGCGCCCTGAGCGAGCGCGCCGCACGACCCAGACAGCGCCAGCACGAACGCCCCCGTACAGAGAAACCTTTGCATGTCGAAGTGCTCCACAAAGACAGATGAGATCAAGAGGCTCTAATGATAATGCAATATCAATAACAAAGAAAGTCCATTTCAGGGTAACCTCACCCCCCATGGAGAGAAACACCCGCCAACGGGCCGCCATACGCGAAGCCCTGAACCAAGCGCAGCGCCCCTTGCTGCCTCAAGAGGTCTTGGACTTGGCGCAGAAAGACGTGCCCGGCGTCAGCATCGCCACGGTCTATCGCAACCTCAAGGCCTTGGTCGAGGAAGGCCAGGCCCGACCGGTCAATCTACCGGGAGAGTCGACCCGTTTTGAGCGGGCGCACCACCACCATCACCATCATTTCCAGTGCCGGGCCTGCCTATCGGTCTTTGACATTCATGAGTGTCCGGGTGAGTTGGCGCACCTGGCCCCACAGGGCTTTGTGGTCGACGACCATGACCTGACCTTGTATGGTTATTGCGCCCAATGTGCCCAAAGCCCCGCCGTGCAGGCAAAATCTGCCCCTGTGTGACCCGTGCGACCCCGTCGGCACGCGGGTGACAGCCTTTGTGGAAACCCGCAATAGCCAAACCGCTGTTGAAGGGTTAAGTTTCAAACATCAAAAATTTGAGGAGAGCAGTTGCGATGAAAACTTCCAAATGGTTGGGTTGGGCGCTGGGTTTGGCCCTGTTCGCGGGCGCCGCATCGGCGCAAAACATTTCGATCGCCACGGGGGGGACCGGTGGGGTGTATTACCCCTATGGCGGTGGCTTGGCTTCGGTGCTGTCTAAAAACATCCCAGGCATGGCTGCCACGGCGGAGGTCACTGGGGGCTCGGTGGACAACCTCAAACTGGTGGGTTCGGGCAAGCCCTATATCGCGTTCACCATGTCCGACGCGGCCCAAGACGCTTTCAAAGGCGAAGACAAATTCAAAAGCGGCAAAGTGCCCCTGCGCACCTTGGCCGTGCTCTATCCCAACCGCATGCACGTGGTCAGCATCGAGGGCCGTGGCGTGACCAAGTTTTCCGACCTCAAGGGCAAGCGCGTTTCCACCGGTTCGCCCGGTAGTGCGACCGAGGTCATGGCTTTTCGTCTGATCGAGGCCTCGGGCCTGGACAAGGACAAAGACCTCAAGCGTGAGCGACTGGGTGTGGCCGAGTCGGTCAATGCCATCAAAGACGGCAAGATCGACGCCTTCTTCTGGGTGGGTGGCCTGCCCACCGCCGCCGTGACGGACCTGGCCAACACCCCAGGGGTCAAGATCAAGATGATTGATCATGCCGATGCCGTGGCCGCCATGAACCGCAAATACGGCAATCTGTATGTCGAAGACACCATCCCCAAGGACATGTACAAGGGCATGGAGCAAGACAACAAACAGGCCACGGTCATGAACATCCTCGTGGTGCACGAGAACATGGACGAAAAGACGGCTTACAACATCGTCAAAACCATGTTTGAAAAGCGCGACGACCTGATTGCAGCCCACAAAGAAGCCACCAATCTGCGCTTGGATGGACAGAAACAGGCCGCCACCCCGATCCCCTATCACCCAGGTGCTGCCCGCTATTTCGCTGAAAAAGGCGTCAAGCTGAACTGATGAGCACCCCATCCAACCAGCAGTCACCGGCCGGTTCTGTTGGATCCGAGGTCAGCGCCGAGTCGCTGGCCAAGGCCGAGTCATACATAGAAGCCGAAGAGGGCGCGTCGCACAAGTTGCGGGGCGTCCTCGCCGTTTTGATCACCGTTTTGGCGGTGGGCATGTCGGTGTTTCACCTCTACACGGCGTATTCGATCGTGCCCACCCAGACCTTGCGCCCCTTGCACGTGGCCATGGTGTTGGTGCTCACCTTCCTGATGTTTCCGGTGGCTGCGCGTTATCGCCACCGCATCATGTTTTGGGACTGGCTGGCCGCAGGGCTTGCGATCGCCATCGTGGCCTACCTGATTCAGGGCGGTGACGACTTCACCGACCGCAACACCCTGCCCGAGGCCTGGGACATATTCTTTGGCATCGCGCTCATCGTGCTGATTCTCGAGGCCATGCGCCGCACCAATGGCTGGGTCATGCCGGTGGTCACCCTGGGCTTCATCGCCTATGCCCTGATGGGCCCCATGTTGCCCGCCCCCTGGACCCACAAGGGTTACGAAGTGGGGCGGCTGGTGGGCGTGCTCTACATGACCCTGGAAGGCATTTATGGCACGGCGGTCGATGTGTCGTCCTCCTTGATCATCCTTTTCACGATCTTTGGTGCCTTTTTGCAGTACTCGGGCGCTGACAAGTTCTACATCGATTTCTCGTTCGCCGCCATGGGAGGCAAGCCCACTGGCGCGGGCCGCACCGTGGTGCTGGCCTCGTTTCTGCTCGGCGGACCCTCGGGCTCTGGCGTGGCGACGACCGTCACCTTGGGCGCGGTCGCCTATCCCATGCTCTCGAAAGTGGGCTACGAGCGCAATGCCGCCGGCGGGCTGCTGTCTGCGGGGGGCTTGGGGGCGATCATTTCCCCCCCCGTGCTGGGCGCAGCCGCATTCCTGATCGCCGAGTTCCTCAAGATCTCCTACCTTGATGTGCTGCTCATGGCCATCATCCCGACCGGCTTGTTCTATCTGGCCTTGTTTTTAATGGTGGAGATCGACGCCCGCAAATACGCCATGAGCCGTGACAGTTTTCAGACCGTCGACACGCTTTGGAACCTGACCCGAAAGTACTGGTTCCACTTCTTGTCGCTGGTCTCCATTGTGGCGTTCATGATGATGGGTTTTTCACCCGTCATGTCGGTGTTCTGGGCGACCATCGTGTCAGGCATCACCAGTTTGTTGCGCTCGGACACCGCTTTGCTGCCTTATGGCTTGCTGGGTCGAGGCGACGGCACCCCCTGGATCAAACGGTTTTGGAACTCGGGTCTGATCAAGGCATTGGAAAACGGTTCGGTCGGCGTCCTCAACGTCGGGGCCACCTGCGCCGGCGCTGGCATCATCGTGGGGGTGGTCACCCTGACGGGGCTGGGCTTGAAGTTCAGTGGCATCGTCATCGACTACGCCGCGGGCTCGCTCTTTTTGACTGCGCTGTACACGGCCTTGGTGGTTTGGATCGTGGGCTTGGCCGTGCCCGTCACAGCGTCGTACATCATCTGTGCCGTGATCGCGGCCCCCGCTTTGACCAAGCTGGGCGTGCCCGAGTACGCGGCACACATGTTCATCTTCTACTATGCGGTGCTCTCCGAGGTATCGCCCCCGACCGCGTTGTCGCCCTTTGCGGCGGCAGCCATCACCGGCGGCGATCCGTACAAGACCACCTTGCAATGCTGGAAGTACACCCTGCCCGCTTTCTTGGTGCCGTTCATGTTTGTGCTGGATCCCAGTGGGCAAGGCCTGTTGTTGATGGGTTCAACCAAAGCGCTGGCTTTGGCCGATCCCTGGTCGATCGCCACCGTCACCCTCACGGCGGCCCTTGGCATAGCGGCTTTGGCGGTGGGTTTCCAGGGTTGGGCCTGGATCAAAACCACGCCATTTGAGCGCTTGGTGTTCATCGTCGCCGGTTTTGCACTGGTCTACCCTGGCGCTGTTGCCGACGTGGTCGGCTTTGGCGGCGTGACCATCGGCTTGCTTTCTCAGCTCTTGCGCGCGCGTGGTTCGCGACCACCGCCGACCGCCGCCTGAAGCGAACTCAAGTCTTGGCCTGATCGGCCTTGGTTTGCTCGGCCTTGCGCGCGAACTCCGCCCGCAAGGCCTTTAATTTTTCACGCGGGTCTTCTTTGACGGTGTTGGCGTCGAGTTGCATCTCGGCGATGAACCGACTGGGCATGGCGCTGACCCGCTCACGCCCTTTTTTGCGTTTGCGCGTGTAGCTCACGCTCAGGGTGCGTTGAGCGCGGGTGATGCCCACATACATCAGGCGACGCTCCTCCTCGATGCGGCCGGTGAAATTGTCGAGGTCGTCGGTCGGGTCAGGGTCGGCATCGGTTATCGGCGCGCCCTCTTTGTGAAAGGGCAGCACCCCGTCGTTGACACCCACCAGCATCACATGGGGCCACTCCAGCCCCTTGGCCGCGTGCAGGGTCGACAGCGTCACCACATTTTGGTCGGTCTCGCGCTCGCTCAAGGTGGAGAGCAGTGACACGGTTTGGATGACCTCGAGCAACGTTTGCTTGCGAGTGGCGATTTGAGCGCCCGCGATGTCTTCGATCTGACCGCCGCAACGCTGCGCCATCCAGTCGATGAAATCTTGCACATTGCGCCAACGGGCGTCGGCCAGTTTGGGGCTGTCTTCCTGGTCGCGCAGGTAGGCCTCGTAGCCAATGTCTTGTAGCCATTCGGCCAGAAATCGCGCGGCGTCTTCCTGCCCCTCGG
>JACCDX010555217.1_pt1 | contig 11346 bp, 9 predicted proteins | sample 7449681 | NCBI WGS metagenome assembly JACCDX01 (sample SAMN15323450, study PRJNA562643) | freshwater metagenome | isolation source: river surface water | place: USA:Blue River Watershed | collected 2017-08-18 | reverse complement strand
GCACGACAACGACGACCGGCGGCACGACAACGACGACCGGCGGCACGACAACGACGACCGGCGGCACGACAACGACGACCGGCGGAACCACGACCTCCGGCGGCGGCGGCACTACGGATTGCCAACCCGGCAGCCAAACAAGGCTTTGCGTCGAATACCTCGGTGACGCCACCAGCGCGAACAGCGAATGCGCGTCGAGTGGCCTGCCCGGCGCGCCGACGGTGAATACGCCCAAAGTGCCGACCCTGGTGAAGTGAGCGATACAGATGCCCGGACTCTCTTTCCCTTCCCTCCGCAGCGGCGCACGCCGGCGCCGGCAGCGCGGCGTGGCCGCAGTCGAGTTCGCGCTGGTGCTGCTGCCGCTGGTGCTGATTGCGTTTGGCGCGGCAGAATACGGCCGCGCGATCTACCAGTACAACACGCTGGTCAAGTCGGTACGCACCGCAGTGCGCATGCTGTCACAGGTCGATCCGGGGCAGACAGGCTACCGCTCGCCGCTGCCGAACCAGACGACCACCCAGGTCGAGCGCGCGAAGTGCCTGGCGGTCTACGGCAACGAGACTTGCGAAGGCACGGCGCTGGCGCCGTCGCTGACGTTGGCCAACGTGCAGGTATGCGACCGCAACAACTCGACCGAATGCCCGGACGCGTCGGCGACGAACTTCAGCAGCGTGAACACCGGCGAAGGCACGGTCGACCTGGTGCTGGTCCGCATCAGCGGCTATGCCTATCCATTCATCGGGCTGCCGCTGGTGACGAGCTCGCCGACCCTCACGTTCAGCAATATCGAGGCCGTCATGAGGCAAAAAGGATGAAGCGGCGTCATCCCGCTCCCCTGCGCAGGCAGCGCGGCGCCGCCGCGCTGGAGTTCGCGCTGGTCGCGTCGGTCGGCGGCTTCATGGTGCTGCTGTTCGGCGCGATCGAGATGGCGCGCGTGCTGTACTACATGAACGCGGCGAACGAAGCGACCGAACTCGGCGCGCGGGTGGCCGTGGTCTGCGATTACAACTCGACCCTGATCAAGCAGCGCATGCAGCAGGTCTTCCCGGCGCTGCAGGATGAAAACATCCTGATCGAGTATTTCCCGGCGAGCTGCAGGGTCGATGCCGACACCGCGCGGGCCGAATGCGATTCGGTGAAGGTGTCGATCGCGCCCGGGATGCTTGTGGAGACCGTGATTCCGTTTGTCGATTTCGGCTTCGACATGCCGCCGTTCGCCACCATCAAGTCGCGCGAAGCGATGAATTCGGCCGAATGCACATGATTACCCTCAGAACAATTCCTCAAAGAACAGGGAAAAAAAGCCAATGAATGCCTTCATCCTGTCCAACGATGACGAACTGCGCGCCAGCATCAGCCGACTTTGCTCCGGCCGCAATCCGCCCATCGGCGTCTTGCCGGCGCTGCCCGGCATGCAGAAAGACGGCCTGCCGGCGATGGCGGGGCAGCCTGAGCTGATCATCATCGACGCATCCGGCTTTCCCGACGGCGCCGCCAGCCTGCTGCCGCGCGCTGCCGAACGTTTCCCGCAGGCGGTCATCATCCTGCTGTCGTCGGATCGTTCGCCGGAATACCTGATCACCGCAATGCGCGCCGGCGTACGCGAGGTGCTGGCCCTGCCGTTGTCGGCCAGCGAGCTGCGCACTGCGCTCGATCGCCTCAGCAGCAAGTTCGCGGTGTCGCAGCAGCCCGAGGGCAAGGTGCTGTCCTTCGTGTCGGCCAAGGGCGGCGCCGGCACCACCTTCGTCGCCGCCAACCTCGGCCATGCGCTGTCCTTGCTGGGCAAGAAGCGGGTGCTGCTGATCGACCTGAACACCGCGTTCGGCGATGCGACCCTGTATGTGTCCGACATCAAGCCCGAGCGCACGCTGGCCGACGTCTGCCGCGACATCCATCGCCTCGATATCAACCTGCTCGAATCGAGCGTGGTGCGCGTCTCGCCGACCTACAGCATCCTCGCCGCGCCGGCCGAGCCGGATCCGGGCGGCGACCTCAGCGCCGATCACCTGGAGACCATCGTCCAGCTGGCGCGCAGGCACTTCGATTTCGTGATCATCGACCTCGGCCGGCAGGTGAACTCGGCCACCGTGCGCGTGCTCGACAACTCGGACAGCATCTATCTCGTGCTGCAGCAGTCGCTGCCCGACCTGCGCGGTGCGCGTCACCTGATCGAGATCTTCGGCACGCTCGGCTACCGGCGCGAGAAGGTCCATCTGCTGCTGAACCGTTTCGAGAGTTCCGCACCGCTCAGCACCGGCGAGATCGAGCGCATCCTCGACCTGCGCGTGGATTCGCGGGTGCCGAACAATTTCGAGGTGGCCAACGATTCGATCAACCAGGGCGTGCCGGTGCTGCAGCTCGCCCGCAACAGCACCATCGCCAAGAGCCTTGGCGACTGGGTCAACCGGCTGGTCGATACCGGCTCGGTCAACAAGTCCGGCCTGATCCGCCGCATCTTCGTGCGTGGTGGTGATTCGTCGGCGGTCAACGGGAGCTGAGCATGAGCTTCTTCAGCAACGGTAACGAGCTGCGCAACAGTTTGCGCGACACGCCTTCGGCGCTGCCGCCGTCACCCCTGCGCGGCGTCCCCGCGCCGGAAATGGACATGTACTCGCCCGCCTACCAGCAGCTGAAGCAGAAGATGCACCGCACGCTGCTCGAGCGCGTCGACCTCGAACGCCTGCAGAAGCTCACCACCGAGCAGTTCCGGCGCGAGCTGTCGGGGCTGGTGGAGCGCATCGTCGAGGACCAGCGGCTGGCGGTCAACCAGGCCGAGCGCAGGCAGCTGGTGCTGGACATGCAGAACGAGATGCTCGGCCTCGGCCCGATCGAGCCCCTGCTGGATGACCCGACCGTGTCGGACATCCTGGTCAATACCTGCAGCCAGGTCTATGTCGAGCGGCGCGGCAAGCTCGAGCTGACGCCGATCACGTTCGACGACAACGACCATCTGCTGAAGGTGATCGAAAAGATTGTGTCGCGCGTCGGCCGTCGCGTCGACGAGTCCAGCCCGATGGTCGATGCGCGCCTGCCGGACGGCTCGCGCGTGAACGCGATCATCCCGCCGCTGGCGATCGACGGCCCGATCCTGTCGATTCGCCGCTTCTCGACCACGCCGCTGTCTATCCAGGACCTGATCGGCAAGAAGAGCCTGCCGCCGACGGTCGCGCAGCTGCTCGAGGCGCTGGCCAAGGCGAAGGTGAACATGCTGATTTCCGGCGGCACCGGCAGCGGCAAGACGACGCTGCTGAACGTGATCTCCGGCTTCATCCCCCATTCCGAGCGCATCGTGACGATCGAGGACGCGGCCGAGCTGCAGCTGCAGCAGCCGCACGTGGTGCGCCTCGAAACGCGGCCGCCGAACATCGAGGGCAAGGGCGAGGTGTCGCAGCGCGCGCTGGTGAAGAACGCGCTGCGCATGCGCCCGGACCGCATCATCCTCGGCGAGGTGCGCGGCCCCGAGGCGCTCGACATGCTGCAGGCGATGAACACCGGCCACGAGGGATCGCTGGCGACGATCCACGCGAACACTGCGCGCGACGCGCTGTCGCGGCTGGAGAACATGGTCGGCATGGCCACCGCGAACCTCGGCATCCGCGCGACGCGCCAGCAGATCGCGTCGGCGATCACGGTAGTGATCCAGATCGCCCGCATGACCGATGGCACGCGCAAGCTGATCAGCCTGCACGAGATCACCGGCATGGAGGGCGATATCATCACGATGCAGGAGATCTTCGCGTTCCGGCGCACCGGTGTTGCGTCGGACGGCAAGGTGCTCGGCCATTTCGTGTCGACCGGCCTGCATCCGCAGTTCAACCAGCGGCTCAAGGAGTTCGGCGCGAGCGTGCCGGAAGACATTTACGACCCGTCGCGCATCTTCGAATGATGCGCGCGAGCGATTGAAGGGAGAGGCCGGCATGGATTGGCTCTATTACGGATTTGGCGTGCTGGTGTTCATCGCCGCGGCGCTGAGCATCGAGGCCGTCTGGCAGTGGTGGTTCTCCAACCAGAGCCGGGCGGCACGCCGGATCGGCCAGCGCCTGCGCGACGTGGCAGCGAAACGAGGCGCGGCGCGTCAGGCGCAGCCGACCCAGCTGTTCAAGGAGCTGCGGCTGGCCGAGTCGCAGCGCGTCGAGCGGGTGCTGCGCCGCGTGCCCGGCATCCGGCGGCTGAACGGCTTTCTCGGACAGGGCAACGCGCGCTGGAATGTCGCTCGCCATTTGTCCTACAGTGCGATCGGTTTTTTCGCCGGCTTCATGTTCTGCATGGTACTTGCGCGCACGGCTGGCCTGGCCCTGCTGCTGGGCCTGCTGGCGGCCTCGGTGCCGACGGTGATGGTGGTTCGCAGGCGCGCCGACCGGCTGTTGGGCATCGAGCGCCAGCTGCCGGAAGCGGCCGACCTGATCAGCCGCAGCCTGAAGGCCGGCCACGCGCTGACGGCGACGCTGCAGATGCTGGCCGACGAATTGCCGGACCCGATCGCGGCAGAGTTCCGGCAGGTGGCCGACGAAGTGAATTTCGGATCGCCGCTGGTCGATGCGCTGCAGCGGCTGGCCGAGCGGGTGCCGCTGACCGACTTGCGCTACATGGTGGTCGCGATCCTGATCCAGCGCGAGGCAGGCGGCAACCTGTCCGAGGTGATGACGAATGTCAGCGTGCTGATCCGGCAGCGGCTGAAGCTGCTCGGCGACGTTCGCACCATGTCGGCCGAAGGCCGCCTGTCGGCGGTGATCCTGTGCATGCTGCCGCTGGCGATCGCGGGCGTGTTCTCGGTGGTCAGCCCGGAGTACCTGGTGCGGTTCTGGCGCGATCCCGCCGGTCCGAAGATGCTGGGTATCGCCCTGCTGATGATGCTGTTCGGCGTACTGTGGATGCGCGTGATCGTTCGTATTCGGGTGTAGCGACGGGATGAATTCCAAGGAAAACTCATGACTATGCAATCCCTGCTGTTCCTGGTTCTGGTGTTCGTTCTGTGTGCCGGGACGGCGGCTGCGGCCGCCTGGTTCCTGACCCCCGACCGCTTCCGCCGCCGCATCGCCAACATGGAGAACGAGCCGCGGCCTTCGCTGCCCACCGGGGACAGCCCCTGGGTCGAGCGCGTGGTGAAGATGACGCGGCCGCTGGCCAAGCTGTCGCGGCCGAAGGAAGGCTGGGAAGAATCGCCGATCCGCATTCGCTTCATGAACGCCGGCTGGCGGCAGCCGTCGGCCCCGTACATTTTCTACGGCACCAAGACCCTGCTGGCATTCTCCTTCCCGATGCTGGCGCTGCTGTTCGCCGGTTCGATGTTCCGCTCCGGCGCGCCGATGCTGATGATCGTCGTGGTCGCCTGCTCGTATGCCGGCTACTACTTGCCGAACCTCGTGCTGAGGCACAAGATCGAGGTCAGGCAGCGCGAGATCTTCGAAAGCTTCCCCGATGCGCTCGACCTGCTGACGATCTGCGTCGAAGCCGGCCTCGGGCTGGATGCGGCGATCGCCAAGGTGGCCGCCGAGATCCAGCTCAAGAGCGTGGTGCTGGCCGAGGAACTGCAGATGGTGCAGTTCGAGCTGCGCACCGGCTTCACCAAGGAGCATGCGCTGCGCAATTTCTCGCTGCGCACCGGTGTCGAGGACATCGACCTGCTGGTGGCGATGCTGATCCAGTCCGACCGCTTCGGCACCAGCATGGGCGACTCGCTGCGCATCCACTCGGAGAACCTGCGCATCAAGCGGCGCCAGCGTGCGGAGGAAGCGGCCGCGAAGGTGTCGCTGAAGCTGCTGTTCCCGCTGATCTTTTTCATTTTCCCGACGTTGATGGTGATCCTGATCGGGCCGGCCATCCTGCAGATCTATCGAAACCTGATGCCTATGCTTGGCGGTAATTCCTGATCGCCTTTATGCCCACGAGGAGGTTCACATGACACATCATCCGAAGTTGCTGGCCACCCTGATCGGGGCCGCGCTGATGGCCGGCTGCGGCACCACGCCGCCGGCGCCGCAGACGCGTGTGGTGCCGTTCTCCGAGACCCGCAACGGGATCGACACGGCCGACGGTTACTACGCGTTCGGTCGCGAGCTGCAGCGCAGCGGCAAGCTGGACGAGGCCGAGCGCGCCTATCGCCGCGCGCTCGAGCTCGACCCGGCGCACATCGAGGCGCACAACGGGCTGGCGGCGGTGTCGGCCGGGCGCGGCGATGTCGATCTCGCGATCTCCATCCTGACGAACCTCGCGGCCAAGCGGCCCGACCAGGCGCACCTGCTGGGTAACCTCGGCTATGCGCATTATCTGAAGGGGAATTATTTCGAAGCCCGCGTCGCGCTCGAGCGTGCGCTCGCGCTCGATCCGTCGAATGCGCGGCTGCAGGAAAAGCTGGCGATGGTGATGCAGAAGCTCGGCCCGCAGGCAGTCGCGGTGCCGATGGCGCGGGCGGACGAGCGCATGTTGCTGCCGCCCGAAGCCGGTGCGCCGGGCGTGCGCGAAAGCATTGTCGAAGTCAGTCCGGGCGTGCATGCGCTGCAGCGCGCCGATGCCGCGCCTGCCGGCGCACAGGCTGCGGTGCCGGCACCCGCGCAGATTCCCGCGCAGGCACCTTCGCAGCCGCCGGCTGCGGCCGTGCGTTCGCTGTTGCCGGAAAAGGGTACGACCGCGCGCGCGGCCGTCACCGACCTGGTGGCCGAGGCCGGGCGCTATGGCCGTATCGAGATCGTCAACGGCAATGGCGTGGCGGGCATGGCGCGCATGCTGAACCAGCGGGTGCAGGGCGGGGGGGACTGGCAGGTGGTGCGGCTTGGGAACCATCCCGGTTTCAATGTCCGCCTGACCCGGATCGAATACGCGCGCGGCAACCAGGCAGCGGCTCGCCAGCTGGCGAAGCAGCTGAAGATCGCGCCGGTGTACTGGCACAACGACACGCTCGGCGACCGCGTGCGTGTCGTGCTCGGCCATGACCTGCGCCAGTTCGGCCAGCGTCGCACGCAGGCCGCGTTTGACTCTCCGTTCAGCGCGCCGTTCAACCTGCCGGACAGCGCCGGCTGACCCGGCGCGCTGCGTTTCAGTTCACCGCGACCGGCGGCACGGTCGCGGTGTCGCCGCTCCAGACCACGTCATTGTCGACCGAGTACAGCAGGCAGGGCAGCTTGCTGTTCTTCTGGCACGCCGCCAGTGCGCGCGACGCCGGATCGTCGCCTTCCTCGGCCCAGCTCCAGGCGCCCGAGCCCGAGATCGCAAACGCGCGCGGCGCCGATTTCGCCAGATAGTCGCGATAGCCATGGCGGCCCTTGTCGGTGAGGAAGGGCACGGCATTCGCGTTGTCGATGGACGCGAAGCCGGTGGCCGGCGGGCGCGGCGTGTCGGCCACCGCGACCTTGACCTCGGTCGGCATGCCTATGCCTTTCAGGAAGCGTTCCACTTCGGGCAGCCAGACGCGCACGCCGTCGCGGCTGCCCACCATGCCGTGCGCATCTGCCTTGAACGGGCCGTAGGCCACCAGCTGCGACGGGCCGCCGGCGGCCTGGTAGGCCTGCTGCATCCTGAACGCGAGCGGGTGGTCGAAGTAGGTGTCGTTCTCTCCGTAGAACCACAGGCTGGGCAGGCGGGTGGCAGCCGCATAGCTGCCGAAGGCCGACACCAGCGACTCGCGCCAGTCGCAGTTGCCGCCATCGATGCGCAGGCCGCCGGCGAAGTTCAGCAGGCCCTGCACGCCCGGATAGCGGCGCGTGCCGAAGGCCATCGTCGCCAGGCCGCCGTAGGACTGGCCGGCGACGACGATGCGCTCGCGGTCAATCCACGGCTGCTTCACCAGCGCATCCAGCACGGCGACGATGTCGTCGGCCTGTTGCTGGCCATTGTCCTTCATGTTGCAGCCATATTCGGTGTACTCGCCCGACGACTGCGAAAAGCCGCGCCGCATCGGCACCACCACCGCATAGCCGCGCTTGACGAATTCGCGGCTCAGCGCGAGGAAACGGTCGCGCTTCTGGTTGGCCGGGTCGCCGCGCTCCTTGCCGTGGTTCATCAGCAGCAGCGGGAACGGACCCTCGCCCGGCGGACGATAGATCGTGGTCTCGAGCTGGAAGGACTGGCCCTTGTCGACCACCGGCAGCATCACCAGCTGTTCATTGACGGTCGGATCGAGCGCCGGCGGCGCCACGCTGGCAGCGAGCGCGGCAGGCGAGACGGACACGGCGGAGAAAGTGAGTGCGGCGGCGATCCGGCGCAGGAGTGCAGCAAGTACTGGGCTTTTCATGGCGCTTTATGAGGAGCAAGACTTGCTCATCATAAAGGCCGGTTTTCCGCACTTCAATGACGCAAGGAATAATTTCTGCGTCTAAATCCGGAATGTGATTTTCTTCCAAGCCTTTGATTTACCGGATGAAATTTCCAATCTTCAAAGTGCCGCCGGGCGCGGTCGTGACAAAGTCGCGCGCGGCTATGCCGCGTGCCTGCAGCGCCTGCCGCAGTGCGCGCGGCGGTTCGTCCAGCGGTTCGTCGGTCAGCTCGAACGCGCCCCAGTGAATGCCCAGCGAGCGCTGCGCTTCGAGGTCGAGGTGGATCTGCACCGCTTCGGCCGGATCGACGTGCTGGTGTCGCATGAACCAGCGCGGCTCATAGGCGCCGACCGGGATCATTGCGAAATCGAATCGGCCAAAGCGTTGGCGAATGTCGGTGAAGTCGTTCGAGTAGCCGGTGTCGCCGGTGAAGAAAAGCTTCAGCGGGCCTTCGTCGCCTGCGGTCTCGATCACCCAACCGCCCCAGAGTGTTTCGAAGCGGTCGAACAGGCTGCGCGCCGACCAGTGCTGCACCGGCACGAAGTGCAGCCGCGCGCCGGGCAGCGATTGCGATTCCCACCAGTCGAGTTGCGCCGTGTTGGCGATGCCCTGGCGTTTGAGCCAGTCGCCGACGCCCAGCGGCATCAGGAACAGCGGCGGGCCGCCGGCCTGCGCATTCAGCGCCTGCAGCGACGGCAGGTCGAGATGGTCATAGTGGTTGTGCGAGACGATCACCACGTCGATGCGGGGCAGCTCGGCCAGTGCCAGCGCCGGCGGCATGCGGCGCTTCGGCCCCAGCCACGAGAATGGCGACGCGCGTTCGGAAAAGATCGGGTCGGTCAGGATGTTCAGCCCGCCGACCTGCAGCAGCACGGTCGCGTGGCCGATCCAGGTCGCCGACGGCACGCTGCGATTCTGCTTCAGCCAGTCGGTGTCGGGGCGCAGCGGCTGCAGTTCGGCGAGGCTGGCGGGCGGCTTCGGCACCCCGTCGCGCCAGCGCTGCCATTGCCAGCGCAGGAAGGAGCCGGTGAAGAAGTCGTCGAGATAGTTGTTGCGGAAGCCCGTGCGCGTATGGTGCGCCCGCGCCGGATCGTAATACGGGTTCACGTGCGCGCAACCGGCGCAGGCCGCGGCCAGCAGGCCGGCGGCCAGCCATGCCACGGCGCCGCGCCTCATCCGCCCAGCGCTTCGAGGTCGGCCGCCTTCATCCGCGACGCCAGCAGCTTGCCCTTGCGCGCGCGCTTGCCGAAATGGTTCGCCAGCTCGGCGCCGGTCAGGTTGCTGTCCTGCGGCTTGCCGCTGCGCTGGCCGCTGCCGGTGACCTTCACGCCCTTCTGGCTGATCGGCTGCGCGGCGAGCAGCTTCTCGCCATCGTCGAGCTCCATCAGGATCACGCCGCGGCCGCCGCCCGGCTGGGTCTTGATTTCGCCGAGGCCGAATACCAGCACGCGGCCGCGCTCGGACAGGCAGGCGATCGCGCTCGCGTTTGCGCCGACCATGCGCGGCATCAGCGGCTCGTCGCCTTCGTCGAGCGTCATGAAGGACTTGCCGCCCTTCTGCCGCGACAGCATGTCGCCCGCCTTCGCGGAGAAGCCATAGCCGGCGGTCGATGCCAGCAGCAGCGCCGTCGCCGCAGTGCCGGCGAAATAATGCACGAGGCGCGAGCCGGACTCGACCTCGACCAGCGTCGTCAGCGGCACGCCATCGCCGCGCGCCCCCGGCAATTGCGCAACCGCCACCGAGTACACGCGGCCGTTCGAGCCGAACGCGAGCAGTGGGTCGGTGGTGCGGCACTCGAAAGTCCCGTACAGCGCATCGCCGGCCTTGAACGCAAACTGCTGCGCATCATGGCCATGGCCCTGGCGCGCACGCACCCAGCCTTTCTGCGACACGATCACCGTGACCGGCTCGTCGATCACCTTCTGCTCGGCGACGGCGCGCTCGGCTTCCTCGATCAGCGTGCGGCGCGCATCGCCGTACTGCTTCGTATCGGCCTCGATTTCCTTGATCAGCAGCTTCTTCATCGACGCCGGATTGTCGAGCAGGTCCTGCAGCACGACCTTTTCCTTGCGCAGCTCGGCCAGCTCCTGCTGCACCTTGATGGCTTCGAGTCGCGCCAGCTGCCGCAGCCGGATTTCGAGGATGTCCTCGGCCTGCCGCTCCGAGAGCCGGAAGGCTGCCATCAGCGCGGGCTTGGGTTCGTCGGACTCGCGAATGATCCGGATCACCTCGTCGATGTTCAGCAGCACTGCCTCGCGGCCTTCGAGGATGTGGATGCGGTCGTCGACCTTGGCCAGGCGATGCTGCGTGCGGCGCGTGACCGTCTCGAAGCGGAAGCCGGTCCATTCGCGCAGGATCTCGCCGAGGCCTTTTTGCCGCGGCCGGCCGTCGGCGCCGATCATCACGAGGTTGACCGGCGCGTTCGTCTCCAGCGACGTGTGCGCGAGCAGCAGGTTGCTGAATTCTTCCTGTTCCTGGTTCTTCGATTTCGGCTCGAACACGAGGCGCACCGGCGCATCGCGGCCGGACTCGTCGCGTACGGTGTCGAGCACGGACAGCACGGTCTGCTTGGTGGCCAGCTGCTCCGGCGTCAGGCTCTTCTTGCCGAGCTTGACCTTCGGGTTGGTCAGTTCCTCGATCTCTTCGAGGATCTTCTGCGCGGAGGTGCCGGGCGGCAGTTCGGTGACGACCAGTTGCCACTGGCCGCGCGCGAGGTCTTCGATCTTCCAGCGCGCGCGCACCTTGATGCTGCCGCGTCCGCCCTGGTAGATCTCGGCGATCTGCGCAGCCGGCGTGATGATCTGTCCGCCGCCGGGAAAGTCCGGGCCGGGGATCATCGCCATCAGTTCTTCATGCGTCAGTTTCGGGTTGCGGATCAGCGCAACAGCGGCGGTGGCGGCTTCGGTCAGGTTATGCGACGGTATTTCGGTGGCGAGGCCGACGGCGATGCCGGACGCGCCGTTCAGCAGCACGAAGGGCAGGCGCGCGGGCAGCAGCTTGGGTTCTTCGCTGGAGCCGTCGTAGTTCGGCGCGAAGTCGACCGTGCCCATGTCGATCTCGTCGAGCAGCAGCCGCGAGATCGGCGTCAGCCGCGCTT
>JACCDX011527753.1_pt1 | contig 11347 bp, 9 predicted proteins | sample 7449681 | NCBI WGS metagenome assembly JACCDX01 (sample SAMN15323450, study PRJNA562643) | freshwater metagenome | isolation source: river surface water | place: USA:Blue River Watershed | collected 2017-08-18 | reverse complement strand
GTGAGGCCTCACGGGTGATGAACTGCATGGCGGGCGGGGTCAGGGAAAGTGGGGGAGGGGGCACAGGCATCACCGCGCATCACAGCGCAGCCAGCACCTGCGGCAGGTCGACCGCGCCCGACGAGGCGCCGCCGGTGAGCTTGCGCCACAGGCCTTTGAGGCCACCGGTGGCTGCAGCCGGTGGCGCCTGCCAGGTGCGCGCATGGCGCTCGCCGCACAGCGTGAGCTGCACGGGCTGTGCCGCGTCCAGCGCCGCCACGGCCTCGGCCAGCGGGCCGGCGTCGAGCTGTTGCCAGGCGGCCAGCCAGCTGGGGATGTCGTCGCTCAGCAGCGGGGTGCGCAGGGCGTCGAGCCAGCGGTGTGTGGGCGGGGTGGCCGAGGAGGGCTGGCGCACCTCGCCGCAGCCGCTCACCCAGAACGAATTGATCGGCAACAGGCCCCGGGCCTGGCGCTCGTCGTGCAGCGGGTGCTGGTACCACAGCATCTGGGCCTCGGATTGCAGGCGGCGCAGCGTGCGGGCCTGTGGGTGGTCGGTCAGCCAGACATCGGGGTTGCGGCCGATCACGCGGTCCAGCGAGGCGGTGGGCAGGCCCTGCAGCGAGGGGTGGCTGGCGTACCAGCGCAAGGCATGGCCAAAGCGCAGCTGCCAGCCGTCGCTCTCGAAAAACGGCCGCACGGTGTCAAACAGGGCGCGCGAATCGGCCTCGTCCAGCTGCAACTGTGTGGGGTCCAGCAACGTGAGGTGGTCGCGGCCCATCAGCCAGTGGCCCGGGGTCAGCAAGGCCCAGGTTTCGCCCACCGGCAGGCTCAGGCCGTCGTTGGCGGCCCACCAGCCGGCCAGGGGCAGGGTGCCATCGGCGATGTCGCCCGGGTCGGTCGGCCAGCCCAGGGCTGCGGCCAGCACCCGCTCGGGCGGCGAGTTGAGCGCGTACTCGTCGCCCTGCACCACATCATGAGGCACCAGGCGCTGCAGCAGGCTGCGCAAGTGGGGCAGATCGGGCCCGTGCTGGGCCCAGGCGCCGAGCGCGTGCTGGCAGGGCTCGGACAAACTGGCGGCAAACGGCAGGATCAGGTGCATGGGCGCCATTATCGAGTGGGTACACTGCCGGCACCATGAATGTGCCTTTTGAATGGCTGATCGGCTGGCGCTACACGCGCGCCGGTCGCGCCGCCCGCCGCAACGGCTTCATTTCCTTCATCTCGGGCGTCTCCGTGCTGGGCATCGCCCTGGGTGTGGCCGCGCTCATCATCGTGCTGTCGGTCATGAACGGCTTCCAAAAGGAAGTGCGCGACCGCATGCTCTCTGTGGTCTCGCACATCGAGCTGCACGAAGCCCAGGGGCAGGCCTTGGCCGATTGGCGCGCGCTGGCCAACGAGGCCCGCAAGAACCCGGCCGTGGTGGGCGCCGCCCCCTTCGTGCCCTCGCAAGCCCTGGTGGCCCGGGGCGACGACATGCGCGGCGCCATGGTGCGCGGCATCGTGCCCGAGCTGGAGGCCCAGGTCACCCCGCTGGCCGCTGCGCAAAGCGAGGTGTTCAAGCGCCTCAAGCCGGGCGAATGGGGTGTGCTGATCGGCGTCGAGCTGGCCCAGATGCTGGGCGTGCGCGAGGGCGATCCGCTCACCGTGGTCTCGCCGGGTGGGCAGGTCACGCCGGCCGGCGTGGTGCCCCGGCTCAAGCAGGTCACGGTGGTGGGCGTGTTCAATGCCGGCCATTACGAGTACGACGCCAGCCTGGTGATGATGCACGCCGATGACGCGGCCAAGCTCTTTCGCACCGGCGGCATCACCGGGGTGCAGCTGCGCCTGAAAGATCCGCAGCAGGCTCGCCGTGTGGCCAGCGAGCTGGCCAGCCAGTTGGGCTATGGGGTGATGGTGCGCGACTGGACCCACACCAACCGCAACTGGTTCGACGCCGTGCAGGTCGAAAAGCGCATGATGTTCATCATCCTGACACTGATCGTGGCTGTGGCCGCCTTCAACCTGGTGTCCACGCTGGTGATGACGGTGACCGACAAGCGCGCCGACATCGCCATCCTGCGCACCCTGGGCGCCAGCCCGCGCTCCATCATGGGCATCTTCATGATCCAGGGGGCCACGTCGGGCATCCTGGGTACGATCGCCGGCTTGGGGCTGGGCCTGCTGGTGGCGTTCAACGTTGACCCCATCGTGCGCTTCATCGAGCACCTGCTGGGCGTGCAGTTCCTGCCGGGCAGCATCTACCTGATCACCCGCATGCCCTCGGATCCGCAGGCGGCAGACATCGTGCCCATCGGTGTGATCGCCATGCTGCTGTCGCTGCTGGCCACGCTGTACCCGAGCTGGCGCGCCAGCCGCGTGCAGCCCGCTGAAGCCCTGCGTTACGAATGACCCTTTGGAAAGTACACGGCCATGAACGGTTGGAGTGAAGAGCAGATCGCCCAGTGGGGCATGACCTTTGGCGTGGGCGGCTTCATCGCCTTCATGGTCTTCATCATCGTGCAGCTGGCGCGCGAGTCGAAGGCGGGCAAGTTCGGCACGCTCGTGCTGCTGGGCGTGCTGGGCTTTGGCATCCTGGGCTTCGTGGCGAAGAACGTGATCGCCTGGATGATGGGCATCTGAACATGAGTGCCACCCCCATTTTGGCCGCCCAAGGCCTGGTCAAGCGCTTCCAAGAGGGGCAGCTCGATGTCACTGTGCTGCACGGCGTGAGCCTGTCGGTGGATGCGGGCGAGTCGGTGGCCATCGTGGGGGCCTCGGGTTCGGGCAAGAGCACCTTGCTGCACCTGCTGGGCGGCCTGGAGGCGCCCACCCAGGGCCAGGTCGAGCTGCAGGGCAAACGCCTGGCCAGCATGGGCCCGGCCGAAGTGGGCCAGTGGCGCAACGCGCACCTGGGCTTCATCTACCAGTTTCATCACCTGCTGCCCGAGTTTTCGGCGCTGGACAACGTGGCCATGCCGCTGCTGATCCGCCGCCTGCCGCGTGATCAAGCCCATGCCCAGGCCCGTCAGGCCCTGGTCCGCGTGGGCCTGGCCGCGCGCGAGCTGCACCGCCCGGGCGAGCTGTCGGGCGGTGAGCGCCAGCGTGTGGCCGTGGCCCGCGCCCTGGTCACCCAGCCCGCGTGCATCCTGGCCGACGAGCCCACCGGCAACCTCGACCGCAGCACCGCCGACACCGTGTTTGGCCTGTTGATGGAGCTGGCCCAGGCCCAGGGCACGGCCATCGTGATGGTCACCCACGACAACGAACTGGCGGCCAAGTGCAGCCGTCGCCTGCGCCTGGTGGGCGGGCGCTTCGCCGACTGATCGAGGCGGCGGGCCGGGGGCACCATGTGGATCGATACCCACTGCCACCTGGATGCACCCGAGTTCGACGCCGACCGCGCCGAGGTGATCGCCCAAGCCCGTGCGGCCGGGGTGAGCCTGATGGTGGTGCCGGGGGTGACCGTGGCCAACTGGCCCGCTGCGCGTCTTGCGGCCAAGCAGTGCGGCGGCGCCTACGCCTTGGGTGTGCACCCGCTGTACGTGGCCGATGTGCCCTTCGAGCGGGCCATGGCAGCGCTGGATGCCGAGTTGGTGGCCCACCGGGCTGACCCGCACCTGGTGGCCGTGGGCGAAATCGGCCTGGATTTCTTCGTGCCTGCCGGGCAGACGCCCGAGGGCCGCGCCCTGCAACAGCGCTTCTACGCGGCCCAGTTGCAGCTTGCCGCCCGTGAAGGCCTGCCGGTGATCCTGCATGTGCGCCGCAGCGCCGATGCCCTGCTCGCCGGCTTGCGGGCGGCGCAGCGTCAGGGCAGGCCTGTGAGCGGGGGCATTGCCCACGCCTTCAACGGCAGCGCGCAGCAGGCCCAGGCCTTTGTGCAGTTGGGCTTCAAGCTGGGATTTGGCGGCGCGATGACGCACGAGCGTGCTTTGCAGATCCGTCGCCTGGCGGCAGACATCGGCCCCGACGACTGGGTGCTGGAAACCGATGCCCCCGACATCCCGCCCAGCTGGCGCTACTGGCCGCAGGCCCAGCGCGAAGCTTGGTTGCGCGACCATGCCCAGACCCCCAACGGCCCGCCTCCGGCCACCCCCTGGCGGCACGAGCCGGCCGATTTGGCGCGCATCGCGCAGACCATGTCGGCACTCAGGTCGATGACTTTGGCGCAATGTGCATCGCTGCAGCTGCGCAACGCTTGTCAGGCCTTGCCGCGCCTGGCCCCGCTTGCGGCAAATGCCGCATTGTTCGGTGTTTTTCCTTGAAGTAAGCTACCAAGATCGCGTTGCTCAGGAGTTGCAGGCACCGCCACATCCAGAGGAGCCCGCACGTTGCCCAAGCGCCATGTCATGACTGCTGCCCGACCCGACGCCGTGGTGCGTCGCCTGGTGGTCATCGGAGCCTCTGCGGGTGGGCTGGAGGCGTTGAGCAAGGTCTTTCGGCGACTGCCGATCGACACGGGGGCGAGTTTCGTCGTCATCCAGCACCTGTCTGCCGAACACCCCACGATGATGGACACCTTGCTGGCGCGACAAACCGCCATGCCGGTGCGCATCGCCGAGCAAGGAGGTCGGCTGCAGCCCAACCAGGTGGTGGTGATTCCGCCTGCGTGGCACATGCGTTTGCAGGGCGAGTCCATCGAACTCATTGAGCGCCCGACGCATGGCGTGGCGCTGCCCATCGACGATTTCCTGGCGTCGGCGGCGCCCGTCTTCAGTGACCGGCTGGTGGCCGTCATCTTGTCGGGCACAGGCTCGGATGGCTCTCGGGGCATTGCGCGGGTGAGTGAATGGGGCGGCCTGGTGCTGGCGCAATCGCCAGACAGCAGCGAGTTTGACGGGATGCCGCGATCGGCGTTGAACACCGGGGTGGTGGACCATTGCCTGGCCATCGACGACCTGGGCCAGCGCCTGGGTGACTTGCTCTGCGCGCCAGGCTCGGTGTTCGTCCCCGTGGACGGTGCCGGTGGCCTGGCCCAGGCCGAGGACGTGGTCCAGACCTTGGGCGGGATCGCGTTGACCGTGAGGCAGTACACCGGACTGGATCTGGACCAGTACAAGCCGGACATGGTCTTGCGGCGCATCCGCCGCCGCATGCAGCTGTTGGGTGAGCATTCGCTGCAGGCGTATGCCGATCTCCTCGTGGGCAACGAGAGTGAGGTGCATCAACTGCGCCGTGAGGTGCTGATCCCCGTGACGCGGTTTTTCCGGGATCCCGAGACCTGCCTGCATTTGGCCAAGGAGGTGTTGCCTGCGCTGGTGGCATCGCACCGTGTGGATGAGCCACTGCGTGCCTGGGTGTGTGCCTGCGCCACGGGCGAAGAGGCCTACTCGCTGGCGATCATGCTGGCCGAGGCGTGCGCCCAGCTCAAACGGTGGCCGCTCATCAAGATCTACGCCACCGACATCGAACAGCGATTTTTGGACATCGCTGGCGCGGGCGTCTACCCCGAGAGCATCGCAGGTGAGGTATCGCCTGAGCGGCTGCAGCGTTACTTCACGCTCAAGGATCACCACTACGTGGTCAAGCCCGAGCTGCGCGCCATGGTGGTCTTTGCGCGCCACAACGTGCTGGTGGATCCGCCTTTCACGCGGTTGACGATGGTGTCGTGTCGCAACCTGTTGATTTACTTGCGACCCGCCACGCAAGAGCTGGTGCTGCGGCGCCTGCAATTCGCGCTGATGCCTGAGGGCATGCTGGTGCTGGGCCGCAGCGAGTCCTTGCTCAACGTCGAACGCGATTTTGTCGTCTCTGACAGCCAGGCGCGCGTCTACCGCCTGGCCAGCAGTTTCAAGCGCCGCTTGCCGCCTGTGGCGCCGGGCACCGATGCGGTGGGACGCACGGCCGTGGGTTTGCGAACCGATGCTCATGCCCAGTCCCAAGCCACGCTGCTGGCCCAGCACCTCGCACGCCAGTATGCGCCGGCCGCGGTGCTGGTCGATGACAACCGGCAGGTCCAGCAGGCGAGCGGACCGATTGCGCAGTGGCTGACGTGGCGAGAGGGTGCGCCCACGACCGACTTGCTCAGTTTGTTGCCACTGGAGCTCTCTTCGGTGGTGTCGCACCTGTTGACCCGAGTGCCCGATGAGGGCACGGTCAAAACCCCAGCCTTGTCATGCGAGGGCCGTGCGGTGCAGGTGGCAGCCAGCCGGCTGACGCCAGACCCGCAGCAGCGGCGACTCATCGTGGTGGCCTTCGAGCCGGTGCAGCCGCCGTCCGCTGACGCTGAACTCATCCAGCTCGATGCCCCTGACCGCGAGATGCTCTCGCACCTTGAGCGCGAGTTGTCGGCCACGCGCGCCAGCCTGCACGGCACGATCGAAGAGTTGCAGCTGACCAATGAAGAGCTGCAAGCGGCCAACGAAGAGCTGCAGGCCTCCAATGAAGAGCTCCAGAGCACCAACGAAGAACTGCAATCGGTCAATGAAGAGCTGTATTCGGTCAATGCCGAGTACCAGTCCAAGGTGCAGCAGATGGCGGCACTCAATGCGGACCTCGAGGGCATGGCCCAGGCCGTGGGCTTGCCCAACCTGTTCGTGGATGACGCCCTGGTGGTGCTGCGGTTCACCGACGAAGTGCAGACCCTGTTCAACCTGCGCAGCACCGACATCGGGCGCCGTTTGACTGACTTCTCACACCGCCTGGACGACCCGCACCTCTACACGGCGATGGCCCAGGCCGTGACCAGCGGTCAGCCCGAGCAGCGCGAAATCAGGGCGCTCGATGGTCGCTGGTACCTGGTGCGGCTGGTGCCTTACGAGGCGTCGACAGGTGCAGCCGGTTTGCGCAAGCGCTTGGTGGCCACCTTCGTGGATGTCTCGGTGATGCACGACGCCGTGCGCATGCAAGCCATCATCGACGCCACGCCTGCGCACCTTGCGGTACTGGATCGCGACGCCAACATCGTGCGGGTCAACGAGCGTTGGCGACAGTTCTCGGTTCGCAATGGCGACCCCGACATGGCCCTGACCGGCATTGGTCGCAATTACTTGACGGTGATGGCTTCGGCCTGCGTCAGCGAGGCGGATGCGCAGGCACGCGGGCAAATCTCGGTGGCGCAGTCTGGCTTGCTGAGCGTCTTGCGGGGTGAGTCCAATGAATTTTTCCAGGTCTACCCCTGCCATGCGCCCGACGAGCAGCGCTGGTTTGCCCTGCACATCACCCCGTTGCGCGTGCCTGAAGGCGGAGCCTTGGTCGCGCACTACAACGTGACCGGCTGGCGGCACGAGCAGGAGGGGCAGGCATGAGCAATGCACCCGAATCCAGGGGCGCACCAGCGCTACAGCGCATCAATTCGGCCCTTCACGCAGCAGGCGCATCGGCCGGACCTGATGTGCACGCGCTGCTGGAAGACCTCCGCATCCACCAAGTCGAGTTGGAGATGCAAGCGCAGGCGCTGCGGGCCAGTGAGGCCCGCGCACAGGCCGAGCGCCTGCGTCTGCAACACCTGTTGACCGAGGTGCCGGTGGCGCTGGTGCGGATCGATGGCATGGGGCGCATCTTGTCGCTCAACCGCGCGGCTGAGCAACTGTTGGGGTTGTCCTCGGTGCAGGCCGAGGGCAAGCACCTGCATCGATTGGGCACCACCGAGTCCGAGCGCATGCGCCTGCTGCACGCGGTCAACCTGGGGCTCCGTGCCCCACGGCACGTTTCGCGCGCTCACCAGTGCAAGCTGCATGCGGAGGCGGGCACGGTCGATTTGCACATGTCCCAGGTGCCTGGCGTGGCCGAAGATGGCCAACCAGAGTGGCTGGTCAGCCTGGTCGATCAGAGCGAGGCCGCCCGCCGACAGGCCCAGCAAGACCAGACCCTTGAAGAGCTGAGGCAGGCCCTGGCCCGCAACCGCGACCTGGCCTCGGTGGCCGATGCCATGCCCGACATGGTGGCCATCTGCGACCACGATGAGTCTGTGCTGTGGCTCAATCCCGCCATGCACAGGGTGCTGGGTTGGTCGCGCGTTGACCTGGTTGGCCGCAATGTGCTGGATGTGCTGATCGGTGGTGCGGTTGCCGACGGGGGCAACCTGGTGCGGGAAGTTCGCATGCAGTGGCAGTTGCATGACACCGTGCAGCGACAGCGCTTGCCCTTGCAAGGCGAGGCGGGCCCGCCCGTGCTGGCCGATGTGACCATGCTCACACTGCGCGATGCCACCAGCCAGGTGGTCAGGCGCATCGTCATCGCGCGTGACGTATCCGACACCGTGCGCCTGGAAGCCGAGCGTGAACTGGTGATGCGTCAGCAGGCCTTGCACACGGTGCAGTCGGAATTCCTCTCGCGCATGTCGCACAACATGCGCACACCGCTCAATGCCATCATGGGCTTCAGCCAACTGCTGGCGATCAGCCTGGGCAACCGCCTGGGCAGCGAAGATCAGCAGCGGCTGCGGATCATGCATGAGGCGGGAGAGCAGCTCTTGCACATGGTCGATCAGGCGCTGTCTTTGGTGCAAGGCGACCAACTGGCCCGCCAGATGGAACTCAGTGCGGTGCACCTGGCGCCGCTGGTGTCAGACGTCGCCACCTTGCTCGCTGAGAAGTCGGCCGCCAAGCGCATCAAGGTGTCGATCGATGTGCCCGAAGACGCCCAGGTCATCGGGCATGGCCAGTTGGTGCACGAGGTGGTGGTCAACCTCCTGAGCAACGCCATCAAGTACAGCCATCCTGGTCAGACGGTGCAGGTTCGCGTCGAGCGGGTGGGGGTGGGCGAGTTGGCTTTGCAGGTGGTCGACCGAGGCATTGGCATCGACGAGGCCGACGTGCCTCGCCTGTTCCAGCCTTTCCACCGTCTGGAAGCCGGTCGGTCCATGGCCAGCGGGCATGGCCTGGGCCTGGCGATTTCTGCGCAACAGGTGCGCTGGATGGATGGGCGCCTGGAGGTCAGCAGTCGGCCGGGTATGGGCAGTGTGTTCAGCTTGGTGTTGCCAACCCCCCATCCGTCGACCTTGACCGACTCAGGTCCGCTGCAGCCGGATGTTCGGCGCCTGCTCGAGTCCTTGCCGCCGATGGTGGTGCTTTACGTTGAAGACGATGAGGTCAACATCGCCGTGATGATGGCCACCGTTGCGAACTGCCCCCAGGTGCGCATGTTCACCGCAGAGACCCTGGCCCAGGGGCGCAACCTGCTGCATGTGGTCAAGCCCGATGTGGTGCTGCTCGACATCAACCTGCCCGACGGCAATGGCCTGGAACTGTGCCGCGAAAGCCTGGCACAAGGCCTTGCCGATGCGCCGGTGTTCCTGGCCCTGAGCGCCGACGTCACGCCCGGACAGGTCGAGCAGGCCCGTGCCGCGGGGGTTTTGCGTTTCTTGGCCAAGCCGTTGAACCTCGCTTTGCTGGGGCAGGCGCTGCACGAGGTGGCCTTGCCTCGCACGGCGCTCGCGCCCATCGACTGCGATTTGAATCTCAGGTGAGCGTGCCGCATCCCGGGCAGCTTGGCCGCCCTGTGCCACACTGCCGCCCGTGAGCACCTCCCGCAAGAAACCCCGCACGCAGGCCGCCGCCGACCTGCCCGACGTCACCCTGTCTGAAATCGATGGCGTGCGCCACCTGCACCTGGGCACGCCGTGGATCCAGGGCGCCATGCGCATCCGCAAGCCCCTGAAGATCGAGCTCGACTATGTGCAGCGCATGATGGCTTGGCTGCTGTGGCGCGACCCCGAAGTGCTGGCCGACACCCGCTGCCTGCAGCTGGGCTTGGGCGCTGCGGCCATCACCAAGTTTTGCCACAACGTGCTGGGGCTGTCGACCACGGTGGTGGAGCTCAACCCGGGCGTCATCCGCATCTGCCGCATGTACTTTCACCTGCAGCCCGATGACGAGCGCTTGCAGGTGATCGAGGGCGACGCCGCCGCCTACGTGGCGAACGCGGCCCACGCCGAGGCCCACGACGCGCTGTGCGTGGACCTGTACGACCACGAGGCCGCCAGCCCCGTGCTGGACGACGAAGACTTCTACCGCGCCTGCTGGCAGACCTTGGCGCCCGGCGGCGTGATGACCGTCAACCTGTTTGGCCGCCAGGCCAGCTTTGAGCGCAGCGCACGCCGCATTGCCGCAGCCTTCGGCGAGGGCTGCGTGGCGGTGTTCAAGCCCACAGCGGAGGGCAACACCATCGTGCTGGCCTGGAAGGGTGGCGACATGCCTGATCGCGAGGTGCTGCAGCAACGCGCCGAGCTGATTCAGGCGCGCTGGGGCCTGCCGGCCAAGCGCTGGGTGAAGCTGCTGTCGCGCTGGGCTCAGCCGGTGGCCGAGGGGCTGCCAGCGGGCCAAGCTGCGGGCAAATCCAAGGGCAAAGCGGCCAGCAAGCCAGCCTGAGCGAACACCTCGCGCCAGGCCGCCAGCTTGCGCGCCAGCGACCACGAGGCGTTGGCCGGGCTGGTCGAGGGCAGGGTGAACACCGGCAGCCCCAGCGCTTCGGTGATGCGGCGGTGGCGGGCCGATTCGCCGCCATTGTGGGCGATCGCGCGCAGCTGCGGACAGTGGGCCACCAAGCCGGCCAGGTCATTGAGCTCGGCCTGGGTGATGGCGCTGTCCAGGCTGCCGGGGCGCACGCAGCCCTGGTAGACGTCCCAGATCGCCAGGCCGCGCGCCTGGGCGGCGTGCACCCGCTCGGCATAGGGCCGCGCCTGCAAGGCCGCGTCACCCGCCAAGCCCCACAGCGCCGACACGATGGGCCAAAACTGGTTGCGCGGGTGGGCGTAGTACTGCTGCGCGGCCAGCGAGGCCACCCCCGGAAAGCTGCCCAGCACCAGCAGGCGCGCTTGGGGGCTGACCACAGGCGGCAGGCCCACGAGGCGGGGCAGGGGGGCGGAGCTGGCGGCGCGGGTGTCCGGTGTGCGGGGCATGGGGGTGGTAGGGCGTGGGCATCGGCGCAACGTGGCCGCGAACACCGGGGTGTCGCCCCTTGAACTTTACCCACCGCGCCCGGCACTCCGCGCGACAATGGTTCACCCCCACTCCGCCCATCGGCCTGTTGGCTGCCCCTGATGCCATGAGCTCTGCCGCTTCCTTGACCTCCCGCCGCGTCCAGCACACGGGTCCGCTGGACTGGAAGCTGCTGCTGGGTTGGTTGTCCGAAGATCGCCTGCTCACCGCCGCCGATGCCGAAACCGTGGCCCAGCGCTTTGCCGCCGGCAGCAGCGCCCAGCACCCGCTGGTGCGCCTTTCGGGCTTGGGCCTGCGCCGCGCCGACACCGGTGCCGTGCTGGAGCTGGAGCCGCTCACCGAGTGGCTGGCGGCCAAGGTGGGGCTGCCCTACCTGCGCATCGATCCGCTCAAGGTCGACGTGGGCCGTGTGGCCGATGTCATGTCGATCAACTACGCCGAGCGTCGCCACGCGCTGCCCGTGCAGGTGGGCCTGACCGACATCACCATCGCCACCTGCGAGCCGCTGGACG
>JACCDX011871645.1_pt1 | contig 11349 bp, 8 predicted proteins | sample 7449681 | NCBI WGS metagenome assembly JACCDX01 (sample SAMN15323450, study PRJNA562643) | freshwater metagenome | isolation source: river surface water | place: USA:Blue River Watershed | collected 2017-08-18 | reverse complement strand
GCAATCTGCGCCGGTCTCAGCATGGTGATGTCGCGGCCGTTGCACAGGATGTGTCCCGATGATGGCGCGAGGAATTTCGTCAGCCGGTTGAAGCAGGTGGTCTTGCCTGCGCCATTGGGGCCGATGAGCGCGTGGATATGGCCGCGCTGCACCTTCAGGTTCACCTGATTGACGGCGACGAATCCTTTGAACTCGCGCGTCAGGTCCCGGGTCTCCAGGATGATGTCCGACATGAATGCTCCTTGAGGTCTTGACTGGGGGCGGAAGGGATGTTCAGCGCCCGATGGGCCGGGCGGAGGCGACGCCTTTCGTCGGGACGGTGAGATCCCGGTGTGCATGCTGCGAATCGGCCAGTCTGGCCGGGAAGATGAAATCCATCCGCTGTGTCTCCGTGAATTTTTATTTTTTTATTAATGTCCGGCGGTGCTCATAAGTGCTGCGCGCGGGTTTCAATGCCGATCCGAGAACTTATTCTATTTCTGGAAAAACACAAAATAATTTATTTGCAGATTGCATCGCAGCAGACCCGCCGTCGGCTCAAATCTGGTCGGTGAGGATAGTTCGGCTTTCGTGATGAAGGTTTGCGATTGACAAAGGCTCGTGTCAGCCAGTGTCAGCCGCAAGGCAGACAGCCCGGGAGAGCGGTGGTCACCGAGCTCGCCTGCAGGCGCGCAATGCCTATTGAGTAGTCCAGCGCTGATCCATCGCCAGCCGCGGAAGCAGTTACAATGGGAAGAAACAATACTCTTTCACCCAATCCGAGATGAATTCCCTGTTTGGCGACATCGGCAATCTGATCAGTGTGGCGATCACGCCCGCACTGCTGATGCTGGGCGTGATGATTCAGATGCGGGTGCTGACCAACCGGCTGGAACGGATCAGCGACCGTCAGGAAACGCTGGAAGAAAGACTCTCCGGCGGGCTGGGGCTGCGTCCGGTGCTGGTGCATGAGCTCTCGGTGCTGCGTCGCCGGGCGACGGCTATCCATCGCGCGGTCGGCCTGTCCGCCTGCTGCATGATCCTGGTGTGCATGGTGGTGGTGGTGCTGTTCATCGATGACTCCCTGCACCTGAAGCTGGACTCCCTGATTGCCTTCATGTTCGTGGCCACCATGGCGATGCTGGTTGGCAGCTTCAGCCTGCTGCTGCATGAGATTTTCATCGCCAGTCACTCCCTGCCCGCCACCACGCTGATGCGTCCTCCGACGCAGGGACAGCCGAGTCAATAAAACCCGTGGCGCCAGGCCGAATTCACGCTGGCAGCCAGAAGCGTTCCGACAGCTCCTCCAGTCCGATATCAGCCAGTACCTGCTGCAGGCGCCTGGCGGCGCGCTGGCGCGGCACATCGCGATGCTGGCTGGCGATGATCAGCTCGTTCTTCATTGAATGTTCCCAGCCGACCAGCTCGGTCACGCTCACCTGATAGCCATGCGCTTCGAGTTGCAGGCAGCGCAGCACATTCGTCAGGTGACTGCCGAACTCACGGGTATGAATGGGATGGCGCCAGATCTCGCTCAGCACGTCGCGAGCGAGCGATTTTCCTTTCAGGCGACGCAGCGTGGCTGCCACTTCGGCCTGACAGCAGGGCACCAGCACGATGGAGCGCGCGTGTTTTTTGAGCGCGAAGCTGATCGCATCATCGGTGGCCGTATCGCAGGCATGCAGCGCGGTGACGATATCCACCGTGTCAGGCAGCAAGGGAGAGTCCATCGACTCGGCCACGGACAGCGGAAGAAATGACATGCGGGAAAATCCCGCCCGCTGCGCAAGATCGCTCGCCCTCTCGACCAGCTCGGCACGCGTCTCGATGCTGTAGAGATGCGAATCATCGTCACGATCCTTGAAAAAAAGATCGTAGAGAATGAACCCCAGATAGGATTTTCCGGCGCCGTGGTCCACCAGCGTGATCGGTCTTCCCTCGGACGCGAGTTGCTGCAGCAAAGGTTCGATGAACTGAAACAAGTGATACACCTGCTTGAGCTTGCGCCGGCTGTCCTGATTCATCTTGCCGTCGCGAGTCAGGATGTGCAGGGCTTTCAACAGCTCGATCGATTGTCCCGGACGTATCTCAGTGTCTGCCATGATGCTGATGGTGCATTTTTGTGAAACCGCATGTTAACCCAGCTGATGCGCTCCCTCGGAGCGCATATTTTTCACCGGCGTCGGTAGTTCTTACCTCCGGCTTTTCCCTTCTCTGTGCATGCGGTGTGTGTGCACCTGCCGTACGTGCGGGCACGGTCACTGCTTAGACCTGCATCGCCCTAATGCGGGCTCTGTACCGCACACCACAGACTGCGACGCATCCCCGGTGCGACACGACCAGCCCGGTCGTCAACGCAGCGCTCATTTTTCCCAGGGAGTATTTCTCAACCAGAGGACGACTCATGAACGCTTTTTCATTCACGCGATTCACTTCAGGGTGGATCGCCGCGCTATCGCTGCTGGTACTGGCAGGCTGCGGCAGCGACAGTAATCCGATCAACCCGACTGCTGCCAGAACGAATGTCAATCAGGTCAATTCCGCCAATAACACCGTGCCGAACAACGTTTTCTCGGCAACACTGACGGGCTCCGAAGAAGCACCGCCGGTGAATACTGCCGCCACCGGAACCGGCGTCGTGGTGGTCGACCCGGCCACGCGCCAGATGAAAGCGACCATCGTCACGGCTGACATCGCGGGCACGGCAGCGCATATCCACGTAGCGCCGCGCGGTGTGGCAGGACCCGTGGTGTTTCCGCTTACCGAGACCAGCAGCGGCAGCGGCATCTGGAGCACCACTGCCCTGCTCAGCGTGGAGCAGCTGAACCTGCTGCGCTCAGGTAGTTATTACTTCAACGTCCACACCGCCGCCTTCCCGGAGGGCGAGATACGCGGGCAGATTCTGGTGCAGTTGCCTAAGAGCGGCTCGGCGATTCCCGCCAGCGGCACCAGCACGACCATCGGCACCGCCGGCACCGCCGGCACCACGACAGGCACCACGACAGGCACCGGAACAGACACGGCCACCAGCAGCGCGGGAACCAGCACCGGCGGCACGGGCGCCAGCGGCACGGCAGGTACGACCACGGTGACCGGCAACGGCGCGGCTACCGGCAGCACGGGCACGACAGGCGCAACAGGCAGCACCGGGACGATCACCGGCAGCGCAAGCACCGATCCCTATGGCACCTCGGGTAGCTCCGGTACATCGGGCACCTCCGGCACCTCAGGCACGACCACCGGCATCACGAGCACTGGCACGGGCACTGCCAGAACGACCGGCGCAACCGCTGCTGCAACCCGTCCGCTGTTCTTCACCAATGTGATGTCTGGCGCACTCGCCGTGCCTCCGACCTCCAGTGCGGCAACCGCAACCGCCATCTCGGTCTATCGACCACGCGATCGTGTGCTCACCTCCGTGATCGTCTCATCAGGCATAACGGGGACCAGTGCCAACCTGAGACAAGCAGGCGCAGGCGCCATCGGCCCGGTGATCAACAGCCTGCGCGAGATCACACCGGGTTCGGGCATATGGACCGCCCGCACGACGCTCACCGCAACCCAGGGCACGGCACTCACCACCGGTAACGTGTACTACGAGATCACCTCGGCCGCGTTCCCGCAGGGTGAATTGCGTGGCCAGATCGTAGCCACCGCCGGCACCACGCGCACCTCTGCGGGCACCACCGGGACGACGGGCACGACGGGCACGACGACGGGTACCACGACCACCACTCCGACCACAGGCGCAACGACCGGCGCAACGACCGGCACAACGACGCCGGTAACCACGGGCACCACCAGCACGACGCCTACCACTGCTCCGACTACCACTGCTCCGACCACGACGGGCACGGTCGGCACTGCCACACCAACCACAACAACGGGCACCACACCAACCACGACGACGACACCCGCAACAGGCACGGCGACGGGCACCGTGACAGACACTGGCACGACCACGACACCCACAACCACGACGACAACACCCCCAACGGGCACGACGACGGGCACCACGACAGACACCGGCACGGCAGGGACCACAACCCCTGCCACCGGGACCACGACCGGCACAACAGGCACTACCAGCGGAACCTCAGGCACTGGCTCCACCGGGACAGGCACGTCAACAGGAACGACCGGAACGACGGGCACTGTGGGTACCACCACCGGCACAACGACCGGCAGCACCGCACCGACAACGACAGTGACTCCCATCACGACATTGACCGGCGTTGGAACCACCACGCCGAGCACGACGGCATCATCGACTTTTTAAGTGAGATGAACAACGGCTGCCGTGAGTCAGCCATGATCCGCAGTCATTGGATGACCTGCGCCGCTCCTTCGGGAGCGGCTTTTTTTAGCAACGAGGATCAGGCATTGGCAGACTGCCGTGCATCAGGCAGCCAGGCATCGAGACATTCACCCAGCTTTTCTTCGGGAACGGCTTCGCCAAAAAGAAAACCCTGATACGCATGACAGCCGTGACTGACAAGAAAATCTTTTTGTCGCTCGGTTTCAACGCCCTCGGCAATCAGTCGCAATTTCAGGCTCTGGGCCAGCACGACGATGGTGCGAACAATCGCAGAATCCGCCTCTTCGGTCAGCGCATTGCGGAAGAAAGAATGATCGATCTTCAACTCATCCAGTGGCAAGCGGCGCAGGTACGACAGTGATGAGTAACCCGTACCGAAATCATCCAGCGAAAAACCAATACCCGCCGATTTGAGCACCTTCATTTTGTAGATGACCTGCTGGATATCATCGACGAGCAGACTCTCCGTGAGCTCCATTTTCATCCTGTGATGCGGCAGACCGGTGTCGCGCAATACCTGCAGTACCTGCTCAACGAACCCTTCGTCACGGAATTGCCGCGCGCTGACATTGACGGACAGCGTCAGCCCGCTGGTCCGGGGGTCGCTTGCCCAGATCGCAAGTTTCTCGGCGACGCGACGGATGACCCACAGGCCGAGGGGTACGATCATGCCGGTTTCTTCTGCCACGGAGATGAACTCGGAGGGATGAACCAGACCTCGCTCCGGATGCTGCCAGCGCAGCAGAACCTCGAATCCCAGCAACGCGCCCCGGTCCGTCACCTGCGGCTGAAAAGCCAGTTTGAACTCCTGCTGTTTCAGCGCATTGCGCAGACGGCTTTCCAGCTCGGTACGCCGCGAGACTTGCTGCTGCATGTCTGCCTCGAAGAGCCGGATGGCGTTGCGTCCGGATGCCTTGGCCTGGTACATCGCCAGATCGGCACGTTGCAGCATTTCAGTGACGGTGTCCGTGCCGGTGTCAAACACGTAGATGCCGAGGCTGGCCGAGCTGTGATGCTCAACACCGCGCAATTGATAAGGCTGGTCCATCACGGCAAGAATTTTCTCGCCAACGACTTCCGCATGCCGGCGAAATGTCTCGGCCGTGTCTCTCTGGCCTTTGAGAACGACCACGAATTCATCGCCGCCAAGACGTGCCACGATGTCATTGCGGCGCACGGTAGTGCTCAGCCGGTGCGCGGCTTCTCTGAGCATCATGTCGCCCATCTCATGCCCATGAGTGTCATTGAGTGACTTGAAATTATCCAGGTCGATGAAGATCAGCGCTCCCGGTTCAGGATCATGCCGACCGGCGTCCACCAGCTTCTGCAACCGGTCCAGCAGCATGCGCCGGTTCGGCAGGCCGGTCAGAGGATCGTAGTACGCCAGCTGCTGAATCTCCGCCTCGGCTGCCTTGCGCTGTCCGACGTCCAGTATGATGCCGCGCAGCGTCGCCTCGCCATCGCTGCCACTGCGGATGACGCTGCCGATTTCCTCGACCCAGACCGGTTCGCCGGCGCGATTGCGCAGACGGTACTCGCAGCTGTACTCGCCGGCGCCACCAATGGCGGCGGCACGTGCCTGTGCGACCAGTTCAGCATCCTCCTCATGCACCTGCGCGTCCCAGAAACCCATCGACAGACACTCTGAAACCGAATAGCCAATGATGCGCTCGATCTGGGGCGACACAAAACTGTAGTGGAACCGGGGCAGGCTGGCTTCCCAGGAGACCGCATTGGTGCTCTCGATCAGCAGACGGTATCGGGCCAGCAGCTGATTGCGCCGTTCGCTCTCTTCTTGCAGCTGCTGATGCTGATGATGCAATCGATCCAGCACGTGGTTGAAGGAATGCGCAAGGCTGGATACTTCATCCCCCCCCTCGACCGGCGCGCGCAAGCTGCCAAAGCCGGTATGAACGATCTCTCGCGATAAACTCTCCAGACGGCGAAGCAGCTGCGTCAGCAATAGCGCGAGCCGCCGCCCCAGCCACCAGATGAGGCCGGTGATCGCGAGCGTCAGCGTCAGAATGAGACCGAACTGCGAGAGCTGCAGGCCCAGCGATGACTGGGGCGATGCAATGCCGATCTCGATGCCCAGAGCATCAAAGGGCTTCTGCAATGGTACAGGTGCCGTGACCAGCGCTGCCGACGGTTCCACCGGCTTGCCGTTCCAGTACAAACCGATATCGCCCGAATACAGCACCGCATTCAGGTCAAAGCGATACAGCAGTGCACCCTCAGCCCGACCGGTTCGCGGCGGCTTGACGAGCTTGACGGCCATCAGCTCAGGCCCTTCCTCGCCATCGCGAATCATCGCGCCCTCGGTCTCTCCATTAAGGTGAAGCTGCAGCCATTGCCGATCATCCTCTGAGAACGCCGCAAAGTCATTGCTGGCAATCTCGCGCCCCATGAAGTCCGTGAACAAAATGGACACCGGCACAGCATTCACATGATGAATGCTGGACAAATAGGGGTGGAGATAATTTTCCCGGCCTGAGGTGTCGGTGAGCGCAGAGGCCAGCAGGCTGCCTTCGGCGAGTTCTGCGATGCGTGATGAGACCCCTTCGATCATGGTGCCGACCATCACGGCATTGTGCGCAGCTTCTTTCCGGACCAGCGCCTGTTCCGCCGCATCATTCTGGGTCTTGGCCAGCAGCCAGGAGGCCACGGCGGTCAGCAACAAGGCTGACAACGCCAGCATCGCGCTGGCGCGCGCGAATCGCTCGGTGAGGCTGTCAGCGGTCAGCCAGCGACGCAGCCTCGCCGTCAGCCATGCCTTCATCGAGGCACCATCACGCCATCATCCCGGAAGCGAACCATCAGCAGTTCGCTGCGGCTGAGTGCCTCATGATTATCCGGCGTAAAAGGCCGGCGGTACTGCTTCACCAGCCCGCGGTGATCTGGCAAGCGCTCCAGCGCATCGCGTATGCGCCGCCGGTCAGCGCTCCCGGCGCGGGCAATCGCCAGGGCCAGCAAGTGAACGGCATCATATGCATGGGCAGTGCCGGCGGGGGCGGTGATACGCTCCACGTTGATTGCTTTTTCTACCGAGGCAGACTTCAGAAAGCGCTCGCGCATCTGCGGGTCTGCCCTGTCAAAGCTGAAGGTCTGCAGCACCGCGAGATCGACAGCGCGCAGTGCAGCGCCTGCCTGGCGCGTGAACTCTCCCCCGGTCAGGCCCCAGTGCGCGATCAAGGGAAGACGATCGCGCTCCGGCAGGGCGGCCATTTCTTTCACGAGTATCGACGCCTCATCATTGCTCACGATAATCACCGCCTTCGCGCCAGCCGCGCGCAGGCTATGGTATTTGCCGATCAGGCTCGTGTCTGCCCAGCTGAACCATTCGGTACGAACGATACGAGGCCGCTTGCCTGACTTCATATATTTTTCAGCGGCCGCAAGATTGCTGCGGCCCCATGCCGTATTACTGAGCAGAAGACCTACCTGATCCAGCCCGCGAGAGGCCGCATGTTCCAGCATGTAGGGCATCGCCAGACTGTCGCGCAGTGACACGCGGAACACATAACTGCCCGGCTTGTTAGCCGCCACGATCTGATCGGCGGAGGACCATACCGCAAGAAAGGGAATCTTTTTTTCTTCAATCAGCGGCAGCTGCTCGATGACCACCGGACTAAAGCGCCCCCCCAGCACCGCGACCAGATCGGGCATCGCAGAGAGTGACTTGAGATTCTCAACACCGCGTGCCGGAATAGAGCGGTTATCGCGCGTGACAAGCTGCAGCCGTCTTCCGCCCAGCAATCCGCCGGCGCTGTTGATTTCATGAATCGCAGCGCGCGCTCCCAGCTCGATGGATTGTGCAGACGTACTGTGCTGCAGACCGAATTCGGCATCCAGCCCGATGACCAGCGGCGCTTTGTCCGCTTTATCAGCCCCGCCGGCGGCCCATGCGCTGGCACCGGCCACCATGGCCAACGCCAGCAGCGCCCCGTAACGAGCGCAATAGGCAACACGATCCAGCAGCAAGTGGAGAGAAAGGCGCATGGCGGAAAACCATCAGTTCCACTAATTGGAACCAGTTTTTACCGCATCAAGGATACCTATTCCTGCATGCTTTGTAAGAAATATCTTGCCCGAATGAACAATTTGTTAATTACAATTATTCTGACAGGAAACATATTGGCCGAATTTATTTCTTATGGGAATTTCGCTGACGGATATGCATCCATCGTCTTGCCAGCCCCGACAGACCGAGCCATGCCCGCCCCTGCTGCTCTGCCGAATCCTTCAGCAGCCAGAAGCGGCATCGATACAGCAGACCCATGGCCGCCATGCTGAGCGAACTGGCCGGCCGGCACAGGATCTGCCAAGCGCAGCGATAGACCCTGAGCCGGTGCAGGCATACCGGCACTGCGAGCAATTGCTCCTTGTAGCGATAGCGCCCCCAGAGCAAATGACACTGGCGCGCGCCCTGCCGGATGCAATCGCACAATGACCAGTAACAGGCCAGCAGTCCGAGCCGGTATTCAGACAACGCAGGATCTGCGGCGCAGAGCATCATCACGTAGTCATCGCCTACCCGGAGAGCGAGCGAGCCGGCACAGAGCCTGCCGTCGAGGGTGCCCATGCTGTACCAGCCACAGTCGGCCGCCATCAGCAGCAGCTGCGCCGTCTCGCGGGCATCGGTCTGTGCCTGCTTGCCTCGCTCGGCCATGCTGGCGCGCTTGAATTCCTGCAGTTGCCGAACCAGTGCGCGCTGCGCATGTCTCGGCAGCGCGCCCGGTGGATAGCAGCGCCATTCAAAGTCCGGATGCTCGCGCAACAGCCGGTTGCCATAGCCACGCAGTGTCTTGCGCGTCGATTTACCCAGCGCCTGCAGATACTGGTCGACCGATGCCGGCAGGCTGAGGACGTAATTTTCCGAGAACGGGAAATACTGACAGGTCAGTCGCGGTACCCCTGACGGCAAGCTGATCGCATTGAAATCAATCTCGCGAACGTCCTCATAGCGATCGAAAACATCACGGCAAAACGTGGCGGCGACGGCCTTGTCCAGCGCGAACATTTCGGTCAGCACGCGGATGCGCTCACCCTCCACGCGGAACAGCAGCACGCCGACAATCTCGCTGCGCCGATAGCCTGTCCACGCATGCGTCGTCGCAGAAGCATCGCCGAGACTCAGAAAACGATAGGACGCATACAGGCTACCGTACAGTCGGTCGAGCGCATCAATAGCGTGCGCCGGCACCTGATGCTCGTGGATCTGACCGACGATGCTGCTGAGCCGGTCTTCCGCCTCTGCAGTCGGGAACGCCTCGACAGGCGATCCCAGATCTGCCAGCGAGGATCCTGAATACTGCGCCATGCGCCTGCCTCCCAGAGTATGAGCAGGCATTGTCGTCGCAAGAGATTACGCCTCACTTGAGCGCCGCCAAGCGGCTCCTGTCACGCGCTGAGTCGCGTCAATCTTCAGGGCAGCCGCGCGCGCAGAATGGAGGCTGGCATCCACAGGGGAGTGTCCAGGGGGGACAGACCGGTGTCCAAGCCGGCCGGCGTGGTTCGACTCCATGCTCCCCTGCCCGGCCTCGTCCATTTTATTGGCGGCGATCGACGATCCGCTTCGCCTTGCCTGTCTGAGTGCGCTCCACGCCATTCGGCGGCAGCACCGTCACCGTGCAAGAGATGCCGATAATGGCCTTGATCATCTGCTCCAGCGCCGTCCCGCCGCGCAGCCCGTCGCCATGCCGTACGTCCTCGCGGGTCTCGACCAGCACTTCCAGCTGATCCAGATGCATGTCGCGGGTCAGCACCAGCTGGTAATGCGGCGCCAGTGCCGGCTGCGCCAGCAGCAGCTCTTCGATCTGCGAGGGGAATACATTGACGCCGCGGATGATCAGCATATCGTCGGAACGCCCGACGATCTTGTCCATGCGGCGCATGCTGCGCGCCGTCGGCGGCAGCAAGCGCGTGAGGTCGCGCGTGCGGTAGCGGATGACGGGCATCGCTTCTTTGGTCAGCGAGGTGAATACCAGCTCACCCGCCTCGCCATCGGGCATGACCTCGCCTGTCAGCGGATGAATGATCTCGGGATAAAAGTGATCTTCCCAGATAACGGGACCGTCCTTGGTCTCGATGCATTCGTTGGCCACACCCGGGCCCATGACTTCCGAGAGACCATAGATATCGACCGCATCCAGCCCGGCGCGACGTTCGATCTCTTCGCGCATTGATTCGGTCCAGGGTTCCGCGCCGAAGATGCCGATGCGCAGCGATGAGGCGGCCGGATCCAGCCCTTGCCGCTCGAATTCCTCGATCAGGTTCAGCATGTACGACGGCGTGACCATGATGATGTCCGGCCTGAAGTCATTGATCAGCTGCACCTGCTTTTCGGTCTGGCCGCCCGACATCGGAATCACGGTGCAGCCCAATCGCTCGGCACCATAGTGCGCGCCGAGCCCGCCCGTGAAAAGACCGTAGCCATACGCGACATGCACGATATCGCCGGCACGCCCGCCTGCCGCACGGATCGAGCGCGCGACCAGCTGCGACCAGGTATCAATATCTCTCTGCGTATAGCCCACGACCGTCGGCTTGCCAGTCGTGCCTGAGGACGCATGAATGCGCACCACTTGTTCGCGCGGCACGGCAAACATCCCGAACGGGTAATTCTTTCGCAGGTCTTCCTTGGTCGTGAACGGGAATTTCGACAGATCGGACAAGGACGTCAGATCGTCCGGATGCACCCCTTTGTCATCGAAGCACTGCCGGTAATGCGGCACATGGTCGTACGCGTGTCGCAGCGTAGCCTGCAGCCTTTGGAGCTGCAGCGCACGCAGCTCGTCCTGACTGGCCGTCTCAATAGGCTCAAGATCAGCGGGCCTCGCAGGCGTTGTGGCCATGGGTGGTCTCCTCCAGTTTTTATCGTACCCGGTAGTCGTTATCAGTATGCCGGGGGTCGCAAGGACGACGAGTGTTCTTATTCGACGACAGCACCTTTCAACTGGTGCGATTTGCCACGCATCAGCGCGATCTTGCGTCCTTCGGGATTCGTGACCACGACATCGTAGACACCCGTCTTCCCGCTGCGCGACTGCTCG
>JACCDX011896184.1_pt1 | contig 11350 bp, 9 predicted proteins | sample 7449681 | NCBI WGS metagenome assembly JACCDX01 (sample SAMN15323450, study PRJNA562643) | freshwater metagenome | isolation source: river surface water | place: USA:Blue River Watershed | collected 2017-08-18 | reverse complement strand
CTTCCTGCGCGAGATCCCGCGCCTGTACGCCGACCTCGAAGAGGCCCTGGGCCAGGGGCATGTGGCGCCCTTCCTGCGCACGGGGATGTGGACCGGCGGCGACCGTGACGGCAACCCCAATGTCAGCGCCGAGACCCTGGCCCTGGCCCTGCGCCGCCAGGGCGAGGTGGCGCTGCGGCATTACCTCACCGAGGTGCACCTTCTGGGCAAGGAGCTGTCGCTGTCGGCCACGCTGGTGCCGATGACGCCGGCCCTGCGGGCCCTGGCCGATGCCTCGCCCGACGACAGCCCGCACCGCGAGGACGAGCCCTACCGCCGCGCCCTGGCCTGGATGTATGCGCGCCTGGCGGCCACGCTGCGCGCCTTCACCGGCGGCGAGGCGGCGCGCCATGTGCTGGCGCCGCAGGCGCCCTACGCGTCGGCCGCCGAGTTCCTGGGCGATCTGGCCACCATCCGCGAATCGCTCATGGCCAGCCACGGCTCGGCCCTGGTCGGCCAGCGGCTGGCGCCGCTGATGCGGGCGGTGGAGGTGTTCGGCTTCCACCTGGCCACCATGGACCTGCGGCAAAGCTCGGACCGGCACCAGGACACGGTGGCCGAGCTGCTGGCGACCGCACGGGTCGAGGCCGACTACGCCGCCCTGCCCGAGGACGCCAAGTGCGCGCTGCTGCTGCGCCTGCTCGATGACGCCCGGCCGCTGCGTGTGCCCACCGCCAGCTACAGCCCGGACACGCTGTCCGAGCTCGCCATCTTCGAGACCGCGCGCGACATCCTGGCCCGCTACGGGCGCGACGCGATCCGCCACTACATCATCAGCCACACCGAGGCGGTGAGCGACCTGCTGGAGGTGCTGCTGCTGCAGAAGGAGGCGGGCCTGATGACGGGCACGCTGGACGCCGAGGCCCGCTGCCAGCTGATCGTGGTGCCGCTGTTCGAGACCATCGACGACCTCCACAACGCCGCGCCCATCATGCAGGCCTTCTACGCCCTGCCCGGGGTCGCGGCCCTGGTGCGCCGCTCGGGGGGCGAGCAGGACATCATGCTGGGGTACAGCGACAGCAACAAGGACGGCGGCATCTTCACCAGCAACTGGGCGCTCTATCGCGCCGGCACCGCGCTGGTGGCGCTGTTCGACGAGCTCGCCCGCAGCCACGGCATCCGCCTGCGCATGTTCCACGGCCGGGGCGGCACGGTGGGCCGCGGCGGCGGCCCCAGCTACGAGGCCATCCTGGCCCAGCCCCCGGGCACCGTGCGCGGGCAGATCCGCCTGACCGAGCAGGGCGAGGTGATCGGCTCCAAGTACGCCAACCCCGAGATCGGCCGGCGCAACCTCGAGACCCTGGTGGCCGCCACCCTCGAGGCCACGCTGCTGCAGGACGCGAAGCCGGTGCCGCGCGCCTTCCTGGCGGCGGCCGAGGCGCTGTCGCAGGCCAGCCTGTCGGCGTACCGGGCGCTGGTCTATGGCACGCCGGGCTTTGCCGACTACTTCTTCGCCGGCACCCCGATCCGTGAGATCGCCGAGTTGAACATCGGCTCGCGCCCCGCCTCGCGCAAGGCCAACCAGCGGATCGAGGACCTGCGCGCCATCCCCTGGAGCTTCTCCTGGGGCCAGTGCCGGGTGACGCTGCCCGGGTGGTACGGCTTCGGGTCGGCGGTGCACGCCTTCCTGCACGAGACCGAGGGGCAAAGCCGCAAGGAGGGCCTGGCCCTGTTGCAGAAGATGTACCGGCACTGGCCCTTCTTTCGCACCCTGCTGTCCAACATGGACATGGTGCTGGCCAAGAGCGACCTGGCCCTGGCCTCGCGCTACGCCGAGCTGGTGCCCGACGCGCGCCTGCGCCGCAAGGTCTTCGGCGCCATCGAGGCCGAGTGGCACCGCACCGCCGAGGCCCTGGCCGCCATCACCGGCGAGAAGCAGCGGCTGGCGGGCAACCCGGCGCTCTCGCGCTCGATCCGGCACCGCTTTCCGTACATCGACCCCCTGCACCACCTGCAGGTCGAACTGGTCCGCCGCTGGCGCGCCGGCCAGCACGATGTGAAGGTGCAGCGCGGCATCCACATCTCGATCAACGGCATCGCCGCCGGCCTGCGGAACACCGGCTAGCGGCGGCGGCCGGGGGCGATGCCCCCGGGCCGATAAAATCAGGCCCTTCGCCCTCCGGGAGAGGCTGGCGCGCGCCCGGGGCGGCGCAGGGCCGGCTCTCCCCCGCACTCCCCCTGCCCATGTCGCACAACCAACTCGATCAAAAATCCCAGGCCTGGTCCGCGCTCTTCTCCGAGCCCATGAGCGACCTGGTGAAGCGCTACACCTCGAGCGTCTTCTTCGACAAGCGCCTGTGGCAGGCCGACATCCAGGGCTCGCTGGCCCACGCCGAGATGCTGGCCGCGCAGAACATCATCTCCGCCGACGACCACGCCGCCATCCAGCGCGGCATGGCGCAGATCCACCAGGAGATCGAGGCCGGCCAGTTCGAGTGGAAGCTCGACCTCGAGGACGTGCACCTGAACATCGAGGCCCGCCTCACCCAGCTGGTGGGCGACGCCGGCAAGCGCCTGCACACCGGCCGCAGCCGCAACGACCAGGTGGCCACCGACGTGCGCCTGTGGCTGCGAGGCGAGATCGACCTGATCGCGGGCCTGCTGGTCGAACTGCAGAAGGCCCTGGTGGGCATCGCCGACCAGCACGCCGAGGTGATCCTGCCTGGCTTCACCCACCTGCAGGTGGCCCAGCCGGTGAGCTTCGGCCACCACATGCTGGCCTATGTGGAGATGTTTGCCCGCGACGCCGAGCGCCTGGCCGACCTGCGCCGCCGCGTCAACCGCCTGCCCCTGGGCTCGGCGGCCCTGGCCGGCACCAGCTACCCCCTGGACCGCGAGCGCGTGGCCAGGACCCTGGGCATGGACGGCGTCTGCCAGAACTCGCTGGACGCGGTGAGCGACCGCGACTTCGCGATCGAGTTCACCGCCTTTGCATCCCTGGCCATGGTGCACGTCTCGCGCTTCTCGGAAGAACTGATCCTGTGGATGTCGCAGAACTTCGGCTTCATCCGCCTGGCCGACCGCTTCACCACCGGCTCGTCCATCATGCCGCAGAAGAAGAACCCCGACGTGCCCGAGCTAGCTCGGGGCAAGACCGGGCGCGTGGTGGGCCACCTCATGGGCCTGATCACCCTGATGAAGGGCCAGCCCCTGGCCTACAACAAGGACAACCAGGAAGACAAGGAGCCGCTGTTCGACACCGTCGACACGCTCAAGGACACGCTGCGCATCTTCGTCGAGATGGTGGACGGCATCACCGTGGTGCCCGAGGCGATGGAGCGCGCTGCTCTCAAGGGCTATGCGACCGCCACCGACCTGGCCGACTACCTGGTCAAGAAGGGCCTGCCGTTCCGCGACGCCCACGAGGTGGTGGCGCATGCGGTCAAGACCGCCAGCGGCCGCGGCGTCGACCTGGCGGAGCTGTCGCTGGAGGACCTGCGCCAGTTCAACCCGTCGATCGGCCAGGACGTGTTCGAGGTGCTGTCGCTGCGCGGGTCCCTGAACGCCCGCAACATCCTGGGCGGCACCGCGCCCGCGCAGGTGCGGGCGCAGGTGGCACGGCACCGGGCCCGGCTCGGGTGACCCCGGGCTGAGGCCCTCGGGCGCCCCCTCACGATCGGCCCCCTGCGGCCCCGGTGAAGGAAATTTGCCGGGGCCGCAAATTTATTCAAGATGGCCAGGGCCTGGCCCGGCTAGGATCGGGCGCAGCAAGACAACCGGCTGCCTGCCATGACCGTCATCACGAACATCGAGGACCTGCGGGTCCTGGCCCAGAAGCGCGTGCCGCGCATGTTCTACGACTACGCCGACTCGGGCTCCTGGACCGAGGGCACCTACCGCGCCAATTCGTCGGACTTCGCGAAGATCCTGCTGCGCCAGCGGGTGGCGGTGAACATGGAAGGCCGCAGCACCCGCAGCACCATGATTGGGCAGGAGGTCGCCATGCCGGTGGCCATCGCGCCCACGGGCCTCACCGGCATGCAGCATGCCGACGGCGAGATCCTCGCGGCCCGGGCGGCCAAGGCCTTCGGCGTGCCCTTCACCCTGTCCACCATGAGCATCTGCTCGATCGAGGACGTGGCCGAGGGCACCGGCCGGCACCCGTTCTGGTTCCAGCTTTATGTGATGCGTGACCGCGGCTTCATCGAGAGCCTGATCGACCGCGCCAAGGCGGCCGGCTGCTCGGCGCTGGTGCTGACGCTGGACCTGCAGATCCTGGGCCAGCGGCACAAGGACCTGCGCAACGGCCTGTCGGCGCCGCCCAAGCTCACTTTGCGCAACATCGCCAACATGATGACCAAGCCCCGCTGGTGCCTGGGCATGCTGGGCACGCAGCGCCGGCAGTTCGGCAACATCGTGGGCCATGTGAAGGGCGTGGGCGACATGGGGTCGCTGTCCGAGTGGACGGCCAAGCAGTTCGACCCGGCGCTGTCCTGGGACGACGTGGCCTGGATCAAGAGCCGCTGGGGCGGCAAGCTGATTCTCAAGGGCATCCAGGACGTCGAGGACGCCAGGCTCGCCGCCCAGACCGGGGCCGACGCGCTGATCGTCTCCAACCACGGCGGCCGCCAGCTCGATGGCGCGCCATCCTCCATCTCGGCGCTGCCGGCCATCGTCGAGGCGGTGGGCGACAAGATCGAGGTCCACATGGACGGCGGCATCCGCAGCGGCCAGGACGTGCTCAAGGCCCTGGCCCTGGGCGCCAAGGGCACCTACATCGGCCGCGCCTTCCTCTATGGCCTGGGCGCCATGGGCCAGGCCGGGGTGACCCGGGCGCTGGAGATCATCCACAAGGAGCTGGACCTCACGATGGCCTTCTGCGGGCGGACCGACATCCGGCAGGTGGACCGGGACATCCTGCTGCCGGGGACCTATCCCACCTGAGCACCCGGGCCGCCGCGGTAGGGCCCGGGCCGCGCGGCGCGACAATCGGCGCATGAGCCGCCCGCCCGGCATCCGCCGCATCGCCCACCTCGACATGGACGCCTTCTTCGCGTCCGTCGAGCTGCTGCGGTATCCGCAGCTCAAGGGGCTGCCGATGATCATCGGCGGCGGCCGTCGCCGGGTCGACCAGGTGCTGCACGAGCAGCACGCCGGCCTGCCGCTGCACGAGATCCCGGTCGACGCCTTTCCGCGCCTCAAGGACTACGTGGGCCGCGGCGTCATCACCACCGCCACCTACGCCGCGCGCCAGTTCGGCGTGGGCTCGGCCATGGGCATGATGAAGGCGGCGCGCCTGTGCCCCGAGGCCATCGTGCTGCCAGTGGACTTCGACGAGGTGCGGCGGCTCTCGCGCGCCTTCAAGGACACCATCCGCGAGATCGCGCCGGTGGTGGAGGACCGCGGCGTCGACGAGGTCTACATCGACTTCACCGAGGTGCCCGGCGGCCAGCGCGAGGGCGGTCGGGTGCTGGCGCGCCTGATCCAGAAATGCATCCACGAGCGCACCGGCCTGACCTGCTCCATCGGCGTCGCGCCCAACAAGCTGATCGCCAAGATGGCCAGCGAGTTCAACAAGCCCAATGGCATCTCGATCGTGCACGAGGCCGACCTGCAGACGCTGATCTGGCCGCTGGCCGCGCGCAAGATCAACGGCATCGGCCCGAAGGCCGACGAGAAGCTCGAGAAGTTCGGCCTGCGCACGGTGGGCGACATCGCCGCCCAGCCCCGGGAGTGGCTGGTGGAGCACTTCGGCCGCAGCTACGGCGCCTGGCTGCACGACGCCGCCTGGGGCCGCGACGAGCGCCCGGTGGTGACCGAGAGCGAGCCCGTGTCCATGAGCCGCGAGACCACCTTCGAACGCGACCTGCACGCGGTGCGGGACCGCGAGCAGCTCGGCGCCATCTTCACCGACCTGTGCGAGCGGGTGGCCGCCGACCTGCGGCGCAAGGGCTATGTGGGCCGCACCATCGGCATCAAATTGCGCTACGACGACTTCCGCACCGCCACCCGGGACCTGACCCTGGACCGCTACACCGACGACCCGCGCGTGATCCGGCAGGCGGCGGGGCAGTCCCTCAAGCGGGTGGACCTGCAGCGGCGGCTGCGCCTGCTGGGGGTGCGGGTGGGCAAGCTGGCCCGCGCCGGCGCCCCCGAGACGCAGGCGCCGGCACCCGCACCGGCCCCGGACCTGGAGGACGCCGGACCGCTGTTCACGGCGCCGGCAGGATCTCCGTGACGCGATAGGCGCCGTCGACCTTGTCGGCGCGGAACTGGACGCGGTCGCCCACCTTGGCGCGGTCCATCAGGGCGGGATCGGCCACCTGGAACACCATGGTCATGGGCGGCATCGCCAGGTTGGCGATCTCGCCATGGCGAAGGGTGATCTTGCGGGCCTCGCGGTCGATACGGCGCACCTCGCCGGTGGCAAGACCGTCTGCCGAGGCCGGCGCCTGCGCCAGCGCGGCACTGGCGGCCATCAGCAGGCCCAGGACCGCAACGCCGGCGCGGACATGACAGCGGGATGCCCGGCTCATGCCTTCACCCCCGGATAAGCCTGGAATACCTTGGAGCCGCCATCGCGCGTGAGCAGCAGCACCTCATACGCGTCGCGGCGCTTGCCGTAGGCGGGATCGTCCATGCCGGGCGAGCCCACCGGCATGCCTGGCACCGCCAGGCCGATGGCGGCAGGCTTTTCCTTGAGCAGTCGCAGGATCTCGCGCGCAGGCACATGGCCCTCGATGGCGTAGCCGCCGACGAAGCCGGTGTGGCAGGAGCCGTACTTGGTCGCCACACCCAGGCGGGCGCGCATGGCGGTGTTGCCGGTGTCGTGGACCTTGACCCGCAGGCCATTGGCCTCCAGGTGCTTGACCCAGTCGCCGCAGCAGCCGCAGTTCGGGTCCTTCCAGACCTCGACCAGGGGCCCGGCGTTGGCGGCCTTGGCCACGGAGGTGGCGGCCGCAAGCGCCGCGCCACCGGCGCAGGCAGAGGCCAGGACGAGGAGCCGGCGGCGGTCGGCTGGTGCTACGCCGGGCCGTTGCCGGCCAGCGGTGAATGGCTTGTCTGCGTTCATGGTTGCTTGCTCCCGGGAGTGTGGGATGACGGTGAAAGTGAAGTTGAATGGCTCGAGGGGGCCGGTGCCGCGACCGGCGCAGGCACATCACGGACGCCTCGGCCGGCGGCAGCAGGCAGCACCTGGATGCGGCCGACCATGCCCGCCTCGAAGTGGCCGGCGACCAGGCAGGCGTACTCGAAGTCGCCCGCGCGGTTGAAGGTCCACACCAGGCTGCCCCGCTTGCCGGGCGCGACATGGGCCATGTAGGGCTCGTCATGCTCCATGCCGGGGTGCTGGGCCATCATCTTCGCGTGGGCCTGCAGCTCCTCGCGGGTGCCCAGGACGATCTCGTGCATCAGCCGGCCGCTGTTGCGGACGACGAAGCGGATGGTCTCGCCCTCCCGCACCTGCAGGCGCGCCGGCGAGAAGCGCATGTTGTCGCCCATGGTGACCTGGATGGTGCGGGTCACGCGGCGCGGGTCGCCGGCGATGCCCCAGGGCTTCTGCTCGGGGGCGGCGGCGCCCTGGGGGGCATGCGTGCCGTGGGCGGCATGGCCTGCATGGCCACCGGCGCCGCCGCCGGGGCCATGGGCCAGCCCGGTCACGGGCGCGAAGGTGACCAGCGCCAGCAGGGAGGCCGCCAGCGGGAGTCGGATGTCTTGCATGGTGTCCTTCATTGGTTGGAAGCGTGTCGATCGTCAGTGGGCATGGCCGGTGCGCGGTGGCGGGGCAGTCCCGGGCGCAGCAGGGGCGCCGGGCTTGCGGACCTGTACCTCCACGGACGGCCGCTGCGGCGGCCCCGGCGGCATCGCGCCCTGCCCCGCCGAGGAGGAGCGGGCGGGCTCGGGCGGGCTGCCCGCGAACTCGTGGGCCACGGTGCCTGGCGGGTGCTTCCACCAGCCCGGGTCGCGGTAGTCGCCAGGCTTCTGGTCGGGGCGCACCTTGAGCACCGAGAACATGCCGCCCATCTCCACGCTGCCGAATGGCCCGCGCCCCGTCATCATCGGCACGGTATTGTCGGGAAGCGGCATTTCCATCTCCGCCATGTCGGCCATTCCGCGCTCGCCCATGACCATGTAGTCGGGCACCAGGCGGGTGATCTTGCTCACCACCTCGCGGTGGTCGACGCCGATCATGGTGGGCACGCCATGGCCCATTGCGTTCATGGTGTGGTGGCTCTTGTGGCAGTGGAAGGCCCAGTCGCCCGGCTCGTCGGCGATGAACTCGATCTGCCGCATCTGTCCCACCGCGATGTCCACCGTGATCTCGGGCCAGCGCGCGCCCTGCGGCACCGGCCCGCCGTCGGTGCCGGTGACGGTGAACTCGTGCCCGTGCAGGTGGATCGGGTGGTTGGTCATGGTCAGGTTGCCCATGCGGATGCGCACCTTGTCGCCCTGGCGGACATTGAGCGAGTCGATGCCGGGGAAGATGCGGCTGTTCCAGGACCAGAGGTTGAAGTCCAGCATCGTCATCACCTTGGGCGTGTACGAGCCCGGGTCGATGTCGTAGGCATTGAGCAGGAAGACGAAGTCGCGGTCGACCTTGTCGATCAGCGGGTGGCGACCGCGCGGGTGGGTGACCCAGAAGCCCATCATCCCCATCGCCATCTGCACCATCTCGTCGGCGTGCGGGTGGTACATGAAGGTGCCGGGACGGCGGGCCTCGAACTCGTAGACGAAGGTCTTTCCCGACGGGATGCCGGGCTGGTTGAGACCGGTGACCCCGTCCATGCCATTGGGCAGGCGCTGGCCGTGCCAGTGGATGCTGGTGTGCTCGGGCAGGCGGTTGGTGACGAAGATGCGTACGCGGTCGCCTTCCACCACCTCGATGGTGGGGCCGGGCGACTGGCCGTTGTAGCCCCACAGGTGGGCCTTGAAGCCGGGGGCCATCTCGCGCACCACCGGCTCGGCGACCAGGTGGAATTCCTTGACGCCGTTGTTCATGCGCCAGGGCAGGCTCCAGCCGTTGAGGGTGACGACCGGGTCGAAGGGCCGCCCGGTGGCGGGGTGCAGCGGCGCCGCGGTGTCGGGGCGGGTCTGCAGCACGGGCTCGGGCAGGGCCGCCATCGCGACGCGGCTGACGCTGGCGGCGGCAACCGCGCCGGCAATGGCGCCGGAGCCGGTGAGGAAACGTCGACGGGTGTTCATGGACATGTCTCTTGCGTGGGGCTCGGGGCTGCTCAGTGCCCGGGGTTGGCCGCGGCCGCGGCCGGGGCCGCGGTGGCGGGGGACAGGCCGGAGGCCGCCGGCATGGGTGTGCCGGGCCGCCCGGCGAGGGCCGCGGACAGCGCCGCATCGGCCAGCCAGAACTGCTGCTGCGCGTCGATCGCGGCGATCACCGAGCCGACCTGCTCGCGCGTATCGGCCAGCAACTCGAAGACCCCGATCTGCATGCCGTTGTAGCGAAGCAGGTTCTCCTCGGCGATGGTCTTGCGCAGGGGCACGACCTCGTCGCGCCAGTGCCGGGCCAGCGCCCAGGCGGTCCGGTAGGCCGAGTAGCCTTCGCGCAGTTGCGAGGTGGCGGCCGCGGACACCGCGTCGTGGCGGTGCGCCGCCGCCAGCACCCGGGCGCTGGCCTGCTGGGTGCGCAACAGGCCCCAGTCGAACAGCGGCAGGTGGAGGTCGAGCTCGACACCCCGGCCGCGGGTGGTGACGCCGTCGGCGCGGCTCGAGGGCTGCTTGAGCGTGAGGTCCGCATCGAGCCAGGCCTGAACGCCCGCCAGGCGCGCACTGCGGCCGGCCTGCGCCAGCTCCGCGCGCGCCAGCCGCCAGTCCAGCCGCTGCTCCAGGGCGGCCTGGGTCACCGACTCGGGGCTGCGGGCCTGCGCCGGCAGGTCGGGAAGGCGCTCGGGCAGGCGCAGCTGGCGGGCCTGGGCCTCGTCCAGCCCCAGCAGGCGCACCAGCGCCTCGCGCGTGGCGAGCGCCGCGTGCTCGGCGACGCCCAGGCGGGCGGTGGCGTCGGCATAGAAGGCGTGCTGGCGCGCATGCTGCAGGCGGTTGAAGTTGCCGGCCTGCTGCATGCGCCGTGCGAGCTCCGCGCTGGCGTCGGCGGCGTCGCGTACCTGGCGGGCGTAGGCCAGCGTCTGCTGCGCGGCGACCGCCCGCACCCAGGCCAGCCGGGTCGCGAGCACCTGGTCCAGCACCGAACCGGCCGCCTGCAGCCGCAGCTGCTCCTGCCGGTCCTGCGCGATCGATTGGCGCTGGGGCAGCGTGAGCAGGTCCAGCAGCCCGAAGGTGAGAGCCCGCCCGATTTCCACCTCGTGGCCCAGCACCACGCGTTCCCAGGCCAGCACCGGGTCACGCGGCAACCCGGCGCGCCGCGCCTGCGCGAGGTCGGCGGCAAAGCGGGCCAGCAACGCCTGGGTGGCGGGGCTGTGCGCGAGCGCGAGCCGGACGGCTTCGTCCTGGCCGATTGGCGCGGCGAGAAGGCGTGCGGCCAGGTCGGCGCGCGCGCGCCGGCCGGCCTCGTCCTGGGACAGCACCAGCGGCGAGCCGGCCGCAGCCTCGGCGGGCAGTGCCTGGCCGACGCGCGCGATTTCCTGCGGGATGTCCAGGCTGGCGCAGCCCGCCAGTGTGATCGCAAGTGCCAGGGAGGAAAGGGCGATACGGGTCATCGGTGGCCTCCGTGGTGCGCTGCGCCGCTGTCGTTCGGCTTCGGATCGACGGGCGCCTGCGCCTCGCGGGCGTAGGCACGCCAGCCGCCGATGCGGCCGACGGTGTCGTTGGCGCCGCGCCAGTCGGCCGGGGGCGCGTCGGCAAAGGGGCGGTACTCGCGGAAGGCGGCCGGCTCGGCGGGGAACGCCGGAATCGGGCCGGGGGTTGCAGGCCGCCCTCCAGGAGCGGCAGACGCCGCAGCCGCCGGCGCCGGCGCAGGCTGCGCCCCGGCTGCCGCGGCGGACATGGCGAACACGGCCAGTGCCGCCTGGCAGGCCGCGCGACCCGGCCAGCGGCCAGGCGATCGGGAAAGAAGCATGGTGGGACCTCAGGTCACGGAATCCGGAATGACCACACGCCCGTGGGCGAGCAGGCACGGGAGCCCCGCCGACAGGCAGGGGCGGAACGGACTCAGGACCGGGGAGGCTTGTCGGCCACGGGCCAGTGCGGCAGCGGCCAGCTCGGGAGCACCCAGGCCAGGGGCGGGGCGGGCGGCGGCGCAGTGCCGACGGAAGGCCATGCGGGGGGCAGGCCGATCGCATGGCCGCAGTTGGCGCAGGCGGCGCAGCCTGCGCCGGCGTGCAAGCCGCTGGCGCCCATGCCGGCCCCGGTGGCGGCCGGGACGGACGAGACGTCCGGGTCTGCCGCCGGCGGGGCCATGTCG
>JACCDX010616372.1_pt1 | contig 11350 bp, 11 predicted proteins | sample 7449681 | NCBI WGS metagenome assembly JACCDX01 (sample SAMN15323450, study PRJNA562643) | freshwater metagenome | isolation source: river surface water | place: USA:Blue River Watershed | collected 2017-08-18 | reverse complement strand
TGTTCGCGCTGGATTCGGCGCGCGATGCGCTGTCGCTGCTGGCGCTGGCAAAGCAACGCTGCGATGCGTCGCTGACCGGGTTCGAACTGATGTCCGACTTCTGCCTGCAGCTGGTGGAGAAGCATTTCCCGACATTGGATTCGCCGTTTGCTGACCGGCACCCGCAGTACGTGCTGCTGGAGCTGTCGGATGCCGAGTCACAAGAACATGCATCAACCTTGCTGGAGTCGGTCGCCACCGCGGCAATCGAGCAGGGATCGGTGCGCGACGCGGTCGTCGCCAGCTCGCTGACGCAATCGGAAGCCTTGTGGGCCTTGCGCGAGCATATCTCGATGGCACAGGCGGCCGAGGGCAAGAACATCAAGCACGATATCGCGGTGCCAATCTCGTGTATCGCCGATTTCATCGCCGAGACCGATGCGATGCTCAGTAAGCACTTCCCCGGCTGCCGGATGGTGACCTTTGGGCATCTCGGCGATGGCAATCTGCATTACAACGTCTCGGCACCCGTCGATGAACCAGACGAGGTCTTCCTGCAACAGCAATCTGCGGTCAATCTGTGCGTGCATGACCAGGTACATAAATTCGGCGGTTCGATCTCGGCCGAGCACGGGCTGGGCGCACTGAAGCGCGACGAAATACGACGCTACAAATCCGGGACAGAGATGGACATGATGATGGCCATCAAGCGGGCGCTAGACCCGCTTAACCTGATGAACCCCGGCAAGGTCCTCTGAGTTGACCCCAAGTACCGGTTTCCTCCGACGCTTGGGATCAAGCCGGGCTTTCCGCTCACGGAGTCCCGATGATGACGCGTACTACCTTGACTGCACTACGCCAGCTGCGTAGCGCTTTACCCATACTGACACCCCGGCAGCTGATCACGGCTGCGATTCTCCTCTGCGTTCTGCCTGCTGCACAGGCCGTCCACCGCTGCGATTCCGGCGGCAAGGTCAGCTACTCCGACCTGCCCTGTCCCGGCGCCTCTAGTCTGGTCATTAACGACACCGCACCAGCCGCTGCACCGGGCAAAGCGCCGGATGCGAACCAGCAGCGGCAAGCCGCCGAGCTGGCGCGCCTGCAGCAATTACGCGAGCTGCGCGAAAGACAGGACCAGCGTATCCGAGATCTCGCAGCGCGCGGTGCGGCGGCGAAGGAGAAAAAATGCCATACGCTGGCCATGCAATTGAAATGGCGAGAAGAAGATTTGCGCGAAGCTACGCTGAAGCAAGAGATGAATGCGCGCAAGCGGCTGCGGCGTACCGAAGAAAGATATCGCGACGAATGCCGCTAAGCGGCGGCATCTCGGTGGATGAATCTGAATCCATCGAGATGCCGTGTCACAGCAAGCCAAGACGCCAGATTGATTCGCGATCAGGCTTTAATTATTGGCATGCCCGAATATCGCTTCCAGAGAAGGCGCAGACAAGACAGCATCCGCCCAGGATTCCAACTCATCGTCAGAGGCGCCATCGATCCTCGTTAGAACAGCCGCAGGAACGTTACCAAATCGTGTGACCAGTTGTCGAACCAGGACCTGCGCCATCCCCTGATGTCGCCCCTGTTGCATACCCTGTTGCATGCCTTTTTCGATGCCAAGACGCTCAATCGAAGTCACATAACGCATATTCGATTCCTCCTCCGTATCTGAAAAACTCTGCCATAGCCGCTCCTCTTCTTCTTTCGGAAGCGACATCATCGAATCGATAAAGCCTAAAAGATCGATGACCAGCTGTCGATCAAATTCGCGACGATACAAGCTTTGCACAATCGCTCGCTTGGCACTGAACCTTGCCGGCGGATCGCTGCGAGTCGCCTGCGTCGCAAGATGCGCCAGCGTCACGATCGCAAACGGATTCCGGCTATCTTGCAGCGCCGCTTCACAGCCCGCCCAATCCAGCAATTTAGCCACCGGATAATGAAGGCCCAATCGACACCCCAAGGCCTCGTAGATAAAGGAATCAGGTCGCCAATTAGCTCGATCATCAGCTAACACAGCCAAGCTGGCAATCGGAGTGCGATAGCGTTCAAACAGCCGGTAGTGATAAACGAACATTCGCTCGGCAAACTTTACCTGCGGCTGGCTTTGAATCTCCAAATGCACATAAACCAGCTCGCTCACACCTACCAGCAGGCTGACCTGAATTAATTTATCGACAAAGCGCTTACCAAGTGCTGCGTCACGCACTACTTTGCGCAACTCATTGTCCATAAAGCGCAAAGGCTGCGACCAATCGATCAGTGCATGAGCATGCGGGAAATAGAAATGCAGAAAGTCGGGGAAGTAGCGTTCGATCGCATCTTTCCATGGACTGTCATAGTCATCGGCCATATCGCGCTCCGAAGCATGCCGTATTGGCTGCCGCAGTTTCGCGAATCAAAGCTTGGTGACGGAGAATTTGGTCCGCTACAGTGTCATGCCTGCTTCAGTGAAACAAAGCATGTACAAAGTGTTGCGCTTCGTAGACTTCGATCGCCGTCAACATGAACCTTATCCAGCAGTCGCACATATGCAGTCCGCCAGTCCCGCCGACTGTCCGTCGGTTGATCGGATATCGACAGGATTTGGCGAAGCGTCCTATACGCGGAAAGCCTGCACCGAAGCCATCAGCCCACCCGATTGCTGCGCCAGGCTATCAGCCGCTGCGGCGGCCTGCTCGACCAATGCCGCATTCTGCTGCGTGCCTTCGTCGATATGAGCAATCGCACGATTGACCTGGTCAATGCCGGAGCTTTGCTCGCGGCTGGCGGCGCTGATCTCGCCGATGATGTCGGAAACGCGCGAGACACCCTGCATCACCTGCTCCATCATCGCGCCGGCTTCGGCCGCCAGCGCGCTGCCCTCGCTGATACGCCCGGCTGAATCCGTGATCAGTGCATTGATCTCCTTGGCCGCCGCCGCACTGCGCGCTGCCAGCGCTCGTACTTCGGTGGCGACCACCGCAAAACCACGACCCTGCTCACCAGCGCGCGCGGCTTCCACCGCCGCATTCAGCGCGAGGATATTGGTCTGGAAGGCGATGCCATCGATCACGGTGATGATGTCCGCCATGTGACGTGCGGATTCATCGATCGAGCTCATCGTCGATACGACGCGCGATACCATCGCACCACCCTGCGCGGCCATCTCGGATGCTGACGTCGCCAGCTGATTGGCCTGTCCGGCATTGTCCGCGTTATGCCGCACCGTCGAGGTCAGCTCTTCCATGGACGATGCCGTCTCTTCGACGCTGGCTGCCTGCGCCTCGGTGCGCGACGACAAATCCTTGTTGCCGGCGGCGATCTGCGAGGATGCGGTGACGATCTGGTCGCAACCCTCGCGCACCTGCATCACCACACGCGACAGACCATCGCTGATGCCATTCATGGCCTCTGCCAGCTGGCCGATCTCGTCTTGCTGCTTGCTGTGCATGCGACCGGTCAGGTCACCCGTTGCAATGCGCTGCGCCAGCGCACTGGCCTCCTGCAAAGGACGCGCCACCATACGCCGGATCGCCACATACAGCAGCACAGCAACGACGGCCAGCGCCAGACCCATCGCCAGCAGGTACAGGTTGCGCAGTGTCGTGAACTCGTGCGTGATCTCTTCGGTGTAAGCGCCACCGGCAATGACCCAGCCCCAGTCCTTGAACTCCTGGTACGCGACCACCTTCTCGCGCGCCGTGGTCTCGCCTTTTTCCTTGTTGATCCACGGATAGCGAATCACGCCATGGCGCTGCTCCAGCATCTCGCGGATGAAGGGACGGCCATCGCTGTCTTTCGAGTCGATGATCTGCTGACCTTCCTTGATCGGATGAACCAGCAAGGTGCCCAGAGACTTGCCGGGCCTGCCGTCGAGCACATAGAAGTAGCCGGTCTCACCGACTTTCAGTGCACGTATCTTTTCTTTCAGGATCGCCATGTCGTCGGCAATATTCAGGCCGACATACAACGCACCGATCACGGCACCATGCGCATCGCGCACCGGCTCGTAATCCGTCATGAAATCCTTGCCGAACAATTGCGCAAGACCTCGATAGTCCTTGCCTGCCAATAGCAGCGGGTAGGCCGGGTGTGCACGGTCCAGTACGGTGCCGATCGCGCGCTCGCCATTTTCTTTTTTCAGCGAGGTAGAGACGCGCACGAAATCTTCGCCGCTGCGCACGAAAACAGTCGCGGTGACACCGGTCCGTTCCGTGAAACGATCAGGGATGGAAAATTCACCGTTCAGCACCGCGCCGCCATGCCGCAGCACGGGCGTCGGTCTGCCGGCCAGCTCCACCGTCTTGCTGGTGTCAAGTGACAGCCCTTCGGGAAAGCTGGCGCCGAACATCTTCGAGAAACGCTGTACCGAGGTGCTGACGCCTTGATTGAACATCCGGATCATGTCCGTAACGTCCTGCGCCTGATCGGCCACATGCGCGACGGCGCGGCTCTCCAGCAGATTCGATGTCGAATAGCCGATGCCGCCGACCAGCGCGGCGAGAATCACGCCGACCAGCAGGAAAGTCATCAGAGTCAGCTTGGCGCCAACGCCCCAGCCGAGATTTCCGCGAGTTGTCATCATGATGGACCGAGCTTCAGGTTGAACGGGATTGCTGATCGATTTACGTCCGGGCCCCGCAGAAATTGACCCTACGCGGGACAAGGACAGCCCTCGCCAACGAGCTTAGCGAGCCGCCGCCCGGGCCCATCGCATGAACTGAGCGATGAATTCCCTGCAATTTTCTTGCGTACACCGGCGCAGCTCGTGGATCATGATGTTGTTGCCAACAAAGACCCACTGCACCTGCTCGCCTGGCCTCGACGAGCATCCCGCATCAACCGATGAACTGCCACCTGCATGTCTGCCGAACCGTCCTCGCAAGGACTGCACTGAGTACAGCCTTGCTGGCTGGCGCCGGTACGGCCTTCGCAGTTGATCTGTCGCTGCTGCCACCGACACTAAGCTATGCCGGCGTCCCCGGCGAGTATCGCGAGAGCCGCATGAGCGCGCGCAGCACGCTGACACTGCAACCCGGCGTGAGCTGGTCCACCGTCACGGGCCTCACCGGCACCCGCTTTAGTCAGGGCATGCCGATACGCAGTGATGCCTTCGATTTGTCAACCGGTCCGCGCATCAAGCTGGGCCGTGCCAAGCTGGAGCTGCCGCTGACGGCCGGCCGGGAGATGAACAATCTGGTTGGCTACACCAACTGGAGCGGCGGTGGGTCCAATCTCAGCGTGGCGCTCGGGCCAAACGACCGGATACGGCTCGAGGCCAAACTGAGCAGCCGCAGCGATGCACTGTCTTCACGCACGCGGCGCAGCACGAATCTCAGCTGGCGCCACGCATTTACCGAGCGCTGGGCCGTGCGCGCCGGGCTGAGGCAACTGCGCGAGTCCGACAATGGCGGCGACGACGACCGGGCACAGCTGGAAAGCTATGCGAGCCTGAATGCCACGCTGCCCGGCGGCTGGAGCTGGAGCTTGCAGGGAACACTGGGCGACAGTGCCCGCTGGAATGGCGCCTCTGTGGCGCCCAGGAACGAGCGCAGCACCGAACTGAGCCTGACCAGCAGGCGCCAGCTGTCGGATCGCTTGTGGTTGAGTGGCACGCTGTCGAGCAGCCAGGTGCAGCGTATGGGTGCCGGCTTCCCGGTGACTTCACAGTCCGGCGGTGTGAAGTTGCAGCGCGAGTTCTGAAAGCACGCAAGCTGGGAAAGCTTACTGGTCTGCCTGCTTGCGTTCTTTCTGGTATTGGTCGTAAGGCGGCAGCTCGCTGCGGCTCTTGTCAGTCACCACCGCCCTGGCCTTCTCTGTGCTGCGCACGCCCTCATAAGTCGACTGTGCCGAGATCAGGCCGCAACCCGACAGCAACAAAGCCAGCGTCAGCAAGGACAACAAAGCTTTGCATTCAAAAGCTGATGCGTGCTGCTTCATCGATGGCTCAGGCCGGATCGAGATGCGTCATCACGTCCAGCACCGGCAGCGCGGCCTTCACGCGGCTTGCTGCTTCGAAGGCGATGTCATGGCCCTCACGCACGGTCGCGTTGCTATCGACTTCGATATGCACGTCGACACTGATCATGTCGCCCATCTTGCGGGTCTTCAGATCGTGCGCGCCGAGCACACCCGGTGTCGCGCAGATGATGTCGTGAATCTGCCGGTATTCATCTTCCGACACCGCGCGATCCATCAGGTCATGCAGTGCGTCCCATCCGAATTGCCAGCCCATCTTCAGCACCAGCAAGCCGACCACCAGCGCGCCGATCGCATCGAGCACCGGGTGCCCGGCCAGTGCGCCGATGATGCCCAGTGCCACCACCAATGATGAAGCGGCATCCGAGCGCGCATGCCAGGCATTCGCCACCAGCATCGACGAGCGTACGCGCTCGGCTACGGCCAGCATGTAACGGAACAAGCCCTCTTTGGCGACCAGCGCAGCCAGTGCGACATATAGCGCCAGCCATTGCACCGGCACCGTCGATGGATGTATGACCTTGCCGGCCGCATTCCATACCATGCCGATACCAACGGCCAGCAAGGACAAGCCAAGGAACAAGGACGCCCCGGTCTCGTAGCGCTGATGCCCGTACTGGTGGTCATCGTCGGCTTCCTTGTGGCTGTGACGGTTCGCCAGCAACACGACAAAATCTGCGAACAAGTCCGACAGCGAATGAATGCCATCGGCGATCAGACCTTGCGAGCCTGCGAAGATACCGGCGGCCACCTGGCCAGCGGACAAGCCGATGTTGACTACGGCACTGACCAGCGTGCTCTTGTGCGCCGCTTGCTGGCGCTCGGGCAGATTGGCGGGATCGTCCGGATCCGGACGTGCGCGTTGTTCGATGGGCTCCATCGCCAGCAATCAGTCGGCGCTGTCCTCGACCGCGGGCGATACCTTCTCGCGTGCCGGGCCGTATTGGTGATACATGTGGTCGAACAGCTGCTCGAGCAGGGCCGTGTTCGCGAAGTACAGCTTGTTGCTCTCCTTCGATTTGACCGAGACCAGCTCCAGCCCCATCAGAGATTCGAGCTGCTTGAAGACGGCAGCGGCACCCAGCTCGATGCGCGCGGCAATGTCGAGCATTTCCAGTCCGTCTGGACCGGCGTCCAGCAGGCACTTGATGATCTGTACGCGTTCCTCGATCGACAAAGCGCCAAGGTAACGCGCTATCAGTTTGACTTCCATGGTGTCAGAAATGGATGCAATGAAGGCAAGGCGTCATTAGACCACAGCCGCTGCACGTCACAGCGACTTCAGCTGCTTCGCAATGCGACGCGCTTCGGCTTCCTGTTCATCCAGCACATGCGCAGTAGCGACCGACGTCGAATGCAATTGTGCGATGCGTTGACGGAGTGCCTCCGACGAGTGCCACAGCTGAGACGGATCCACCTCGAGCTTCAGCTCCGGCTCAGGCGCGGCAGCCTTGGGCACAGGGGCCGCTGCAACGGGGGTGGCAGGCGTGGCGGGTTGGTCTGCGACGGGCTCCGGGTTGAAGCTCTCTGCAACCATCGCCGGCTCAGGCGGAGCCGCAGGCTTTGCGACATCCTTGGCCTTGCCGGCGTCGGGATCGACCTTCGACAATTCGGGCGCGCGGTCGCCGCGGAATACTTCGCTTTGCTCTGACATGTCTTTTCTCGCTATAGGCGTCTGCCGGAAAATAGTTATCATTTTGAAAACGAAGCCCGGTCGCTGGTATCTGAACGCTATTATCGCCGCTGCGCGCGCGAACCGGCCTTTCTGCTAAAGTTTGCGCATGAACATCGTCGTCGACAAGCCCTCGGTGAACCCTGCCGCCGCGTCCCTGGCGCGTGCGCCGGCCATGCCTGCGCCGTCGAGCGCGATGTCACTGCAAGCGCTGCGATCGGCGAATGCACAAGGCTTGCTGACACCGCCAAAAGCCCCGGTGGACGTGCCGTCGCCGCGTGCGGTGCTTCCCACCGATGCAGAGAAGATGGTCCAGCAATACGAACAGGTCGTGGACCAGCTGAATCGCCAGATGCAAGCCAACAACCGCAACCTCGGCTTTGGCATCGACCGCAGAATCAATACTTACGTCATTACCGTCACCGACAAACGCAGTGGCGATGTCGTGCGACAGATCCCTGCAGAAGCGGTGGTGCGTGTCGCGCACGCGATCGAAGATCTGAAAGGCGTGCTGTACAGCGCGCAGGCGTGAGATGCCGTCGGCCGTGCAAAGCCGCCGACAGTCGCAAGAAGCCTGGAAGCTGAGATACTGAAGCCGGTGAGCCAAAGAAGTTGGCCTGCCCAGCAGGAGTCGAACCTGCGACCCACGGCTTAGAAGGCCGTTGCTCTATCCAACTGAGCTATGGGCAGTGCGATTGGTCCGCGCTGCAAACCGGCGCGGCCGATGGAACACCAGAAAAGCGGATGAAAAAAAACGGGTTGTCATCGACAACCCGTTTTTCACAACTGGTCGGAGTACAAGGATTCGAACCTTGGACCCCCTGCTCCCAAAGCAGGTGCGCTACCGGGCTGCGCCACACTCCGAAGACTTGAATTATAACCGATGGCCGACCCGCTCAGGCAGCAATGTTGCGCGGATGCTCAGGCAAGATGCATCAGGTCGGGATACAGGACGCCATCTGCTCGGCCAGCCGACGCGCCAGCGCCGCATCACGCGCCTCGACCATGACCCGCAGCAAGGGCTCGGTACCGGACGGTCGGATCAACACGCGGCCATCCTTGCCCAGCTCGGTCTCGGCGGCGGCCTTGGCCGCCACCAGGTCCTTGCTGGTTTGCCAGTCGAAGCCGGCCGGAATGCGCACATTGAGCAGAGTCTGCGGCCACAGCTGCATGTCGGCCGTCATCTCGGCCAGGGTCTTGCCGCCGCGGCGCAAGGCCGACAGCACTTGCAGCGCCGAAATGATGCCGTCGCCAGTGGTGTGCTTGTCCAGGAACAGCAAATGGCCGGAGCCTTCGCCGCCGACTTCCCAGCCGTGCTCAAGCAGCTTTTCCAGCACATAGCGGTCGCCGACCTTGGCGCGCGCAAAACCGACACCCGTACTCGCCAGCGCAGGCTCGCCCGCCATAGTGGTCATCAACGTGCCGACCGCGCCGGTGATGCCGCCATTGGCCTTGCGATCTTTCACCATCACATACAAGAGCTCATCGCCGTTGTAGATGCGGCCGGAGGCATCGACCATCAGCAGGCGGTCGGCGTCGCCGTCGAGCGCGATGCCGAGGTCTGCGCCATGTTGCTTCACCGCAGCCGACAGCGTCTCGGGATGCGTCGCGCCATGCTGGTCATTGATGTTCAGGCCATTCGGCTGGTTGCCTATGGCGATCACTTCCGCGCCCAGCTCATGCAGCACATCAGGTGCGATGTGGTACGCAGCCCCGTGCGCGCAGTCGACCACCAGTTTCATGCCGCGCAGGTCGAGCTCGTTCGGGAAGGTACTCTTGCAGAATTCAATGTAGCGGCCGCGCGCATCATCGAGACGCCGAGCCTTGCCCAGCTTGTCCGAGCTCACGCAGCTCATGGGTTCATCGAGAGCAGCCTCGATCGCCAGCTCGACCGCGTCCGGCAGCTTGTTGCCTGACGCCGAGAAGAACTTGATGCCGTTGTCCTGATATGGATTGTGTGACGCCGAGATCACCACGCCGGCCGACAGGCGCAATGCGCGTGTCAGGTACGCAATTGCCGGCGTCGGCATCGGGCCGGCCAGCATCACATCGACACCTGCGGCCGAGAAGCCGGCCTCGAGCGCCGCTTCAAGCATGTAGCCGGAGATACGCGTGTCCTTGCCGATCAGGACCGTCGGCCGTCCGCCACCCTGATGCATGCCCTGCGCGAGCACCTTGCCCGCTGCATGGCCGAGCCGCATCACGAAATCCGGCGTGATCGGCGCGCTACCCACTTCGCCGCGCACACCGTCGGTGCCAAAGTACTTTCGTCCCATCTTGTTATCCCGTCTGTGGTTTGTGTGGTTCGTTAAACCCTTGCGCCCGTGATCTGACGCCTGCCACTGCTTCAGGTGGCGGCTGCCCAGACCTTCAATGCATCGACAGTCTCGGCCACATCATGCACGCGCACGATGCGCGCGCCATTCTTCACCGCCACCAAGGCCGCGGCCACGCTACCGGCCATCCGCTGCTCGACCGGCTTGCCGGTCAGCTTGCCTATCATGGTCTTGCGGGACAAACCGGCCAGCAAGGGCAATTGCAGCCTGCCCTGTAACGCATCGAGTTCGGCGAGCAAGGCGAGATTATGGTCCAGCGTCTTGCCAAAGCCGAAGCCAGGGTCGATGCACAGCCGCTGCGCAGCGATGCCGAGTTCGCGTGCCGCATTCACTCGCTCCACAAGGAAGTCGCCCACTTCGGCCACGACATCGCGGTACTGCGGATCTTTCTGCATGGTGCCGGGCTCGCCTTGCATGTGCATGATACACAGCGCGCACTCGCTGTCACTGACGGCCGCCAAGCTCGCGGGATTACGAAAGCCTTCGATGTCATTGATCATGTCGGCGCCGGCCAACGCCGCTTCGCGCATGACCTCGGCACGCCGTGTATCGACTGACAAGGGCTTGCCGCAATCGCGCAGCGCATACAGCACCGGCATCACGCGGTCCAGCTCCTGCGCGATCGACACCGGCGCCGAACCGGGTCGCGTCGACTCACCGCCGATGTCGATGATGTCGACACCGTCGGCCATCATCTGCTCTGCATGCGAAAGCGCGAGGTCCAGCGTCGCGTGCGCGCCGCCATCGGAAAAGGAATCGGGCGTTACGTTCAGCACGCCCATCACCAGCGGCCGGAAAGCTTCGCCTTGCACGGGCAACAAGTAACGGCCGCAATGCAGTTTGTCGTGCAGGAGTTGGCTCACGAGATCAGAGAGAGTCAATCGAAAAAAGGAGGGTAAGCGGATGAATGACAGCGATCGCTGAAATTGAAACGGGGTGGGGATCACTCCCCACCCCGTTGTTCAGCAATGGCCCATCAAAAAGATTTTACGCAAATGGTTTGCTGCATCTGCGTCAGGCCGGTGCTGCGGCGGGCTCGACGCCGCCGTCGGGTGAACCATCGCTGGGACGGGTCGTCGGAGGCACCTTGGGAGGACGCGGTTCGCGACCTGCCATGATGTCGTTGACCTGGTCTGCATCGATGGTTTCCCATTCTAGCAAGGCTTTCGCCATCATTTCGACTTTTTCTCTGTTGCGTTCCAACAATGCACGTGCGTGTGCATACTGGGTATCGAGAATGCTGCGAATCTCCAGATCCACCTTCTGCTGCGTCGCTTCGGAAACCGTCTTCGACGACATGCGGCCGAAGTAGGAATCCTGGTCGGTGTCTTCGTAAACCATGGTACCCAGCGTCTCGGACATGCCGAAGCGGGTCACCATCGCACGCGCGAGTTTGGTCGCG
>JACCDX010533863.1_pt1 | contig 11350 bp, 7 predicted proteins | sample 7449681 | NCBI WGS metagenome assembly JACCDX01 (sample SAMN15323450, study PRJNA562643) | freshwater metagenome | isolation source: river surface water | place: USA:Blue River Watershed | collected 2017-08-18 | reverse complement strand
TCCTTATTTCCTTCAAACAAATATTTTATAGTTGAACAAGTGAGCGATTTTCCAAAACGTCTGGGTCTTGAAAAAAAATTATACTTCTGGTCAGAAACCAATTCATATATTTTTTCGGTTTTATCTAAATAAAAACGATCTTCCTCAATAATAGCTTTAAAATCTTGATTTCCTATAGGTAAGTTTTTTAATTCCATTGTTTATTTTTTTTCTTTTGCAAAAGTACATATAAATTTTTAAATTTTCTCTTCCCCAAAAAGGCTAAATAGCTTGAAATAAGGCTAATTCTCTACGTATTCTAAATTCTTATGAGCCGTTTCTGGAATCTTAAATACCGACCAAAAAGCTAATCCACACGTTACTAATGTAAGAACGATAACAGAAATCGAGAATCCATATCTTAGATCCAAATCTTTAAATGTGATACTTAAAATCAACACAAAGGAACGCGATAAATTCACGATAAAAGTAGTCGCTGTTGCCCGCACATTGATTCCAAAAAGCTCGGCTATCATCGTCCCCCATAAACCCCAATATCCATTAGCTAAACCTAATATGGGAACATACACCCAATACCAGCTAAAAGTCGTTAACGGAGGCCATATTGCAAACCCTAACAATGCCAAAAAAATGAGTATCAAATAAAATTTTAGTACCCGCATCCGATTATTAAATAAATAACTTATATAACAGCCCAAAATGTCGGAAAATATCGAAAAAGCGTCATAAATTAACAATACTAAAGCAATTGAAATAATCTCGGAATTTATTTGCTGGCTTATATTTGGAGAAAATTTCAAAATGAGCTGAACTAAAAAAATGGGCAGCACCAACCATACCGTTAAAAAAAATTGTCGTGAATATTTTTTCTGTTTTAATAAAGTCATTAAGCTTCCTTTTTTTATAGCAGCAGTTTGCTGGTTTAAAAACATAAACGACTCTTGGGCGGCAAAGCGGAATACCAATAAAACTAAACCGGCTACCCCACCCCAAATAAAAAATTCATTCCATAAAATATGGGTATAAAATTTCAACCACGACACCAAAAATACGCCTAAAAATCCTAAACCCGTCATCAACATCGTGCCAATAATTCTTTTTTTAACAGAAAAATATTCAACAATCAAAGTAATAGCTACACTAAATTCTGCCGATAAACCCCAACCACTAAATAAACGACAACCACCATACCAATAATATACATGGCTCCATTCTGGACTTAACAACCCATTGAGGATATTCGCTAATGAATACACCAAAGTAGATATATATAATACTTGTAAGCGTCCTTTCTTATCGGCAAAAATACCCCAAGTAAAACAACCTAATAAAAATCCTACTGCTTGAAACGACTCCAAATTTAATCCCACTGCTAAAACTGCTTCTTTGGTTTGAGCTATTCCTAAAGCCACGATGGCATCGTTACGAACCAATGATGCCATAAACATATCGCCATAATCTACAAAATTGCCTAAAGAAGTTACCAATAAAATAATAAAATAACTCGAGTTTTTATATTGGATATTTGCCATAAAATTTTATAAAATCAAAAAACTATCTACATTCGATTTAGATTGGTTTCCTGATCTATCGACAGTAATGATATACCAACTATGTAATCCAGCTAAAGCATTCGATAAAGATAATTGGTTCAATCTGATTCCAGAACTGACGCGATTGTTATCTATATATAAATCGTAATGGTCTATGTCGTTAGTACCATCTGGGTCAGCACCTTGCCATTGAAAATTAACAGGATTATTTATTTGAACCAAATTAATGGGTGAAACCAAAGTCGCTGGAAAAGGAGCATAATTTTGACCGGGTGTACCCGTTAAATAAAAGCGAAATTTCGCACTTATCGCACTATCATTTCGACTATTATACGAAACCACGTACCATTGGTAAGGCTGACTCAAAGGAAGATTCAAATTGAGAAAATTTTTGGAAGAAGTGTCAGCATATTTCAAAGTAGTGTCATTCAAATTTGTTACATATATTTTATAGCGTACAGTATTTACGCTGGTATCCCATTTAAAAGATAATAAACCATTATTGGCGGGCACACAAGGGGCATTATTATAAGGTTGATTTAATAATACTTTAGTTGGGGCAATATTACTTACATATATTGAACAAACACAAGTATATCCATTAAAATTTACAGCAAAAAATGCAAACCCGGTGGTGTCTTTTTGCGGGGTGCCCATTAATTGAAAACTCAATTGTCCATCGCCGTTATTTAAAGTTCCAGTTTGTAAAGTGGCTATCAAACCCGTAATTCCATAAGAGGGCGTTGAAAAACTATAGGTGTAAGGCAACCCATTCCCCCCCGTATAATTTAGTTTGACAATATCGTTATATGAAAAACCAGAAACGGGTTGGTTAATATAGATTGGGTTATCGCAATCTAATGTTTCTATTCTAGCGCCACTATCTTCTTGTTGAGGAGTACAAGAATTGAAAAGAATGATAAAAAATAAACAATTAATTATTATTACAGATGGTATATTTTTATTGAAATTTATAGTAGTATTGCTTAGCAATGTATTTTTTTTTAAAAAATAAACGAACTGAGTAAGGCTATTTATTACAGATTTAAAGAACAATGTTGTTATTTGAAATTTAAAATGCCATTTCATTTTTGATAATCAATTTATTATATATAAAAATTTTAACAAAGATATAAATATTATATCAAGTTACTAATTTTTTTAACTAAAAGATGTCAACATAAAAATAATTTAAGTTGATCATTTTAAAAGTAATTAACATTACTATCAAACTTCTGTACTTTTAAATAGACTGGTAAAAGTATTTATCTATAAATCATCAAATCGTAATTTTACATAAACCTTCCAACTACCGGGTTGGTTAATCTCAATGTCTGCTTGACTTTGGTCCACCAATAAGCTGGCTTTAAATGGATATGAAACGTTTAATAAATAATAATAATTACGCGTCCCTTGCGATTCTACTTTGTTGATATTGGTATAAGAACCTTCAATTACAGAGATATTTTTGAGTTCGGGTTTGCGGACGTTCTGGGTAATTGATAAATTACCGGCATTTTCCGATGTTACTTCAATTACAATAGTATTATCGGTACCTTGTTGATTATCAGCAGAAATAATAACTGTTTGAACCAAACCCGATTTACCGGTTACTCTATAAGGATAAGGATAACTTCCAATATAATTATCATTTTTCCAATAACCATCAACGATAGAATCTGCTAAATTGGCTCTATGAATAGTAAGTGTTCCTTTACCAATTTTCTTTCCTTTAACAAAATTACCTAAATAAACGTAATTTTCTTTTACAGCCACATAACGACCATGTCCGTGAGGATAGCCATTAGCAAAATTCCCAGTGAAACTATCAACTCCAATAGCCTCACCTTCACCATTAGCTACTCCGTTTTTACATTCACCTTTGTAAAAACCCACTAAATTATTTAGTTTTACTTTGCAATCTTGTGCTGAAATATGATAACTAATGATAATAAATAATAAAATAAAAATCTGTTTCATAAAATAATTTTAAATAATGTTTTTAAATAAAAAAAACCCTTGTTAAAATTAACAAGGGTTTTTTATAGTTTTGTGATGCAAATATCAAATTATAATTTTTGGAGGGTTAATTTATAAGCTCCATAATTTGTTCCTGTAAGGCTTCCTGCGTACCAATTAATATTTACGCCAATAAATCCAGTACATGAGAATACATACCCAGATGGAGCAGTATCACTTCCACCTGCACCTCTTGCCCAATAAATAGTACCACCAGTAGAATATTGAACTGCAGGAACTCCAGGAATATTTGATGAACCTGTAGCTGGGTCTATATTAACTAAAACTTCCTTATATGAACCAGCAGGAGGACTAGCTTGGTATAGTTGAGAACCATAAACACCTGTTAGAGAGATATTATTTGCTAAAGCAGGATTTGCTTTTGAACCTCGATATACAGTAACAACGTCACCAGAACCCCAATCTTCCCAACCATCACTTACTACCGTAAATTGAGCAGAATTATTTCCAGCACCAAATAATGCATCTGCACTATAAGGACAAGTAATAAATGCGGTCCATTGTACACTTGATTGACTACCAACTCTTATTCCGTATCCTCCAGCAGGATCCGCAACTAAAGATTGACCCATATTTACAACATCATACGTTAAGCCTTCAGAAGTTTTTACTCTAACATAAAAACTAAACTGATTGCCAGGTGCAAAACTACTTAAAGAAACTCCTAAAGCTGTTGCTAACTGTTGTCCAGTACAAGTAAGGTCAATCGTATCAGCAGTAAATTTTTGAGTTGAAACTAATTTCCATTTTGAATAATCAGTAGTCGCTGCAGAAGCAACAAACAATGAAATTTCATCAAATTTAACACCATTATTGTATTTGGCTACTCGAATACCTACACTAGAAGTTGCTAATTGTGAATAATTAAAATTGGCATTTATTACACTTTTAAGTTGCCAAAGTGCACCTTGCTTGAAATTGCTATAACTTGATAAAGGATTAATTTCACCTTCTTTTTTACAAGAACTTACTAAAAAAATTAAAGCACTCATTAAGAAGTAAAAATTTGTTATTTTTTTCATATAAAATTATTTTCTATTGAACGTTATTTGTACCTGTATTTATATCCCACCATACACGGTATGTTTGTAAGCCTGGGTTTTCTTTTTGGGCGGCTGCATTACTATTTCTTTGAATATAAACACTTGGATATGTTAATGATCTCATAAATAAATTATCTGGTCCAGGTGCTTGATAAACTGGTAATTGAATATTACTTGGTTTTCCTGTACGTCTTAAATTATTATAAGCTTCAATTCCATTACCCCATAAAGCTATAAAATATTCTTTAATGATAACATCCAATCTTTCGTCATCATTAGCAGCATTATCCCATAATCTACTTACTAAATTAACATAAGTATTTATTTTTAAAGTAGTATTGGCTAATCGTAGCGTATCTGTTGTTGGTAAGGTATAGGAAATAGTAGAAGATAATCCTTGCATTTTATTAATAGAAGCTCTTACCCCAGCTAATAAATATTGTTTTGCAAGTGCAGGTTGACCACCTACTAATGAAAGTTCAGCAATCACAAAATTGGTAAACTCAGAATTCCAAATAGGGGCAATACCAGCACCTTGTCCTCCTTGTCCAACAAAAGTATTTGCTGTTCCTCCAATGGCATTATTGTCGAAAGCTCCACCACCAGGATACACCCCATAAGCTGTTCTATATGGAGCATCGGGTGGGGTTCCTGAATTATCACCATGGTCTCTTCCCCAATATCCTCCAGTAGCAGCAGGTAAACAGAAAGGCATGGTAGGATCTGTAAACCAAGCTGGTTCAGGTACACCTGCCGAGCAAGTTATAGTAGTCCCATTAACTGTTGAATAATTTGTATAGGGTCTGTAAAACATATATCTTCTTCTTGGATCATCGAAAGTATCATACGTAGATGGTACGGTCATAGTTGATTGCTCCCAACTTCCTCCAGATGTAAATCCACGTGCTTTAGCTCTTTTTTCTACGGCTACCAAAAACATATAATAATTATTCAAATAAGTACCAGAACCAGTTGTTGAAGTTGCCGTAGTACCTCTATACGAAGTAGTATAAAAAGGATGTCTACTATTGGGAGTACTCGTTGTGCTATATTTAAAATTAAAGTCATTAGCAGGTGCATTAATTAAATTATTATCAGTTATTAATTTTTGAATTTTTGGAGCAATTGCTAAGCCATTCACTAATCGTTGTTGATTATAAAACTTCAATCTAAAGGTATTAGCTGCTCTAATCCAATTTGACGCAGATCCGGCATAAAAATTATCAAAAGTAGGTAAGCTACTTGAAGCTAATCCAAAATTAACTATAGCTGACCCTAATAATGTATCAATGTATTGATACACTGCTGGACCACTACTTGCTTTTGGTGTTAAATTATTAACTCCTTGTAAGGCGTCTGTTAAAGGAATAGAGTCAAATAAATCAACCATTGTTCCTAAAATATAAGCCGACATAACTTGTCCAATTCCAGCATGAATATATTTTTTCTGAGTTATGGCTAAATCAATCATTGCTTTGGCATTATTCAATGTTAAGTAACCTGTTGTCCAAATTCCATTGAAACTTTGAGGTGAATATCCATTATTATAGTTAGGACCACTCCATTGTTCCATACGGCTAAGTGACGATGTTGGACCATAAGCATTCCAATAAAAGCCCACAAATCCAGATTGAACTGAAGCTAAATATAAATCAACATCTGCAGTAGCAGGACCAGGTAGATTCGGATTTTGTAAATCGCTATCTACAATTTGTCCGCAACCATTAAACAAAACTATTCCAGCAAATAATACTAAAATTCTTGTTACTATATTTTTCATAATTATTATTTTTTAAATTAATTAAAAGTTAAGTCTAAGAGTTAAACCATATCTTCTTGATGAAGGACCAGTAAAGAATTCCAATCCGCGTCCATTACTTACTCCAAGTCCTGAGGTTTCAGGATCAAAATTTACGAATTGAGGAAAATTAGGAGCAAAATACCATAAATTGGAACCTGATAAAATAATAGAAATTCCTCCAATAAAAGATTTTTCTAATGCTTTAGTTGGAATATTATAAGATAATGAAGCTTCTCTTAAACGAACCACTGTTGCATCAAACACAGCTAATTCAGAAACTGATCCCACACCATTATTAAAATAAGCTTGGGTAGCAGAAATTTGAACATTATTAGGTGTGGCAACTCCAGCATTAACATTAACACCAGGCAGAATAACAGGAGGAACTCTATCGAACTCAGTATCACGAGTAACACCACGAGCTAAAAGATTGATGGAAGTTGAAGAAAACATATCTCCTCCTTGAACATAATCCCATTGCATTCTAAAACTTAAATCTTTCCATGTTAAAGTATTGATAAAGGTCATTCTATACAAAGGATTTGGATCACCAATAATTTTAGGAGACTGGGAAACTACATAATCTCCTCCAGGTCCAACGATTCTACTTCCATTTAATGGATTACCAGCATTTTTGGCATCAATAAATCTATCAATACCATACCCATAGATAACTCCAAGTGGATAACCATTCTTTGCAATATTACCTAAATCTGTGTAACCTGCAACTGTAATTTGAGAAATAGATTTTGGAATTCCATAAACGTAACTTTGATTTAAAGAATACAACCAATTAAAATTCCATTTCCAATCTCTTGTTCTAATTAAATCTATACCAAAATTGATTTCTATCCCTCTGTTTTGGAGGTTTCCAGCATTAATTAAGGTACCTATATATCCTGTAGCTGGATCTAAATCTTGGTTTAATAATTGATCGGTAGAAACTTTCTGGTATAAACTCAATTCAAAATTAATTCTACTATCCCACCATTTAGATTCAACACCAAACTCATAATCTTCTTGTAATTCTGGTTTTAAATTAGGGTTAGGTAAGAATGAAGATAATGAATTTGAATTATAAGTAGTTCCTGTTCTATTAATAAAATTTCTAGTACTTATACCAAGAAATGGTCTAGTAACAAACGGATCATCAGGAAATTTAGCAGCAGACCCATAGTTGGCTCTTAATTTCAAATAATTAATGGCTTTATTTCCACGTAAACTTGGTATCGCTTCGCTCAATACAACAGATAATTGTAAGTTAGGATAAAAAATACTGGCATTAGCAGGTTCTAATCGTGAAGAAGTTGAATAACGTCCACCACCAGTAATATAAATCCACTCATTATATGCAAAAGTTACGCTAGTATAATATCCAATAGATTTTGAATTATACCTAAAATCTAAATCTCCACCACCTTCGTCAACATTCCAATGGTCTATAAAATTTGAATGGTCCAACAAACCATATACTAATTGATTCGTACTAAACTGACCATTATATGAAGTATTAATTTCACGGTAGTTATAACCAAGGTCAGCACTAAAATTCCATTTTTCACTGATATCTTTTCTAATTGAAGCATAAAATACATGATCCCAAATTTGATTATTTTTATTTCTAGTTCTGTAATAACCTCTTGCAGGTGTATAAAAACCAAAAGCTAAGCCTGCATTTGTTCCTCCTTTGTTTTGAGAATAAGTGGTAAGTTCATTATAATTATCGAAACCCACCCGATAAACAAAGGATAACCATTTAGTCGCGTCAAATTTTAATTGAGAGTTCCCATAAATACGATCCGTATTATTAGAAGTAAAAGAGTTATTCAAAGTCCAAATTGGGTTTTGAATATCGTTTCCATTTCTATAATAAACAGAAGAACGATCAAGGGGGTTTTCCCAAGGTAAACCTAATAAATCTACTCCAGTAGGTGTATACATGACGTCTCCATAAATAGAAGTAAAGGTAGAACCAGAACCAAAACTAGTAGATGTAGGAGGTCCTTTTACTTCAGATTTTACATAGTTAACGTTACCTGATAAAATAAAACGATTAGATAATGTTGCTGTTCCTCCAAAAGAGAAGTTATTTCTTCGGGTACCGTTATTTATTACAAAACCTTGTTCCTCTAAATAACTGTAGTTGGCACCATAAGTAAAACCTTTGGTAGAACCAGATACGTTTATAGATGTGGTTTGTGATAAACCTTTTCTAAAGAAATTTTGAACAGAAGGATAAAATTGTAAAGAATATTGTTTCCCAACAAATTGTGGGAAAGCTACAGCATTTTGGTAAGGTGCTGGATAACTAACTAAAGTAGGTGGGTTGGTAAATTTATTTCCCCAGTTAGAGAAAAACACTAAGCCCACACTAAGGTCGAAACCTCCACCATATATAGTATTATACTCAGGTAAGTTGGCAACTTCATTTATATTATAAGAATGAGAAATTGTAATGTCAGCTTTCTTCTTTACAGGGGCTCCGGAACCTGTTTTGGTGGTAATTAAAATAACTCCGTTTGCACCGGCTTCACCATATAAAGTAGTGGCAGCTAAACTTTTTAATACTTCTACATTGGCTATATTATTGGGGTCTATATCAAAAAAACGGGAAGTTTGGTTATTACCTAAGGTAAAACTACCATTGGTTGTGCTGGCGTCAAAAGGCACCCCATCAATAACAAAAAGAGGTTGGGCATTACCCGTAATAGTGGCAATACCTCGAATGTTAATGTTAGTACCAGAACCTGTTAAACCGCTGGTGCTTAAGATGTTTACACCGGGTGCTTTACCTGTTAAAACCCGGGCAAAATCTACTTGTGGGTTCAAATCAATATCTTTTTTATTGATTTGAGAAACAGAAGCTCCAAAGGCTTTCTTTTCTTTCTTAATACCCAAGGCCGTTACGATCATTTCGGTTAATTCTTCAGCGCCGGGTGTGAGTTTGAAAGTCATTCCCTCAGATGCAGCGGCTTCAACTTTTTTGAAACCTGTGTAAGTAGCGACTAATTTCGAATTCGTGTTTTTTACTTTAATAGTAAAAATACCAGCCTCATTTGTTTGGCTTTGATTGTTTGTTCCTTTCTCGGTAACGGTTGCCCCTTCTAACGGATTGTTGTTATTATCCGTTACTTTACCGGTGATGGAAACCTGTGCCCAAGCTACGTTTGCTAATAGAAAGCAACTCAGCACAATGGGTAAAATCTTCTTCATCATAAGTGGTTGTTTTGGTTTATAAAAATATTAAGTTTTAAATTTGACATTGAATTGCAAAGATAGAAATAGTTTTTGAAATAAAAAAATTTTTTTTAACTTTTTTTTATAATATTTATTTTTTGAGTGGTTTTTTGGGGATTTTAACGGCAAAATTAATGTTGTAATTTTTCAATTCCTACACCAAATCCTTTTAATAAATGTAAATTTCCTTGTTCTAATTTAAAGCCGCCATTAAAAATATCGTAAGAAAGGTCAAAACTTCCGTCAAGGTCTAAATATTTTGTTTGTTGGCTACATAAGGCAATATGTAAAGCGGCCGCAATACTAACAGCCGATTCGTCGTTGCAGCCCCAAAATAAATCAATATTACCAAATTGGGCGATATGGGCGATGTCGTTTGCAGCCAAAATACCCCCACATTTCATTAATTTAATATTGAATATCCCAAAGTTTTTTGTTTGAGCGAAGTTAAAAGCAGCTTGGGGATTTTTAATACTTTCATCACCAACCAAAAGTTTCCTTTGTTCTAGGTTTAATTGTAAAAGATCGTCTTCTGCTCCGACTTTCAGCGGTTGTTCTATCATTGAAATATTGGGATATTTTTTAATTTGTTTAAACAGTGATTGAAGTTGCGAAATGGAATAACCTTGATTGGCGTCTAAACGAATTTCGTATTGAGACCCAACAAATTCTAACAAGGAATGAATACGGTCTATATCGGCTTCAAAGTCAATGCCAATTTTCATTTTAAAGCAGTGAAATCCTTGAGCAATATAGTCTTTAACTTCAGCCATCGTATCCGCGGTATTTTTTATTCCTAAGGTAACGGAGGTTGGCAAAAATGGAATTTTTTGTCCATAAAATTGAGCTATAGAACATTTTATAGATTTACAAAAAGCGTCGTGTAAAGCAATATCAATAGCAGCCAACAAGCCGGGGTTATTGGGGTAGCGTACCTTAATATTATGAATAATTTGTTTAAATTCAGCAATTTCTTTATCTACAATGGTTTCAGCAAAAAAAATATCATTATCAATGGTGTTGAAAGCATCTTGGGCAGATTCGCCGACCACCTCGACCATAGGAGAAGCGGTTCCAAAGCCTTCGATGCCGTTTTTCAATACAATTTCAAACACAAAAATGTCTACTTCAGAAGTGGCAGAATAAGTAATTAAATAAGGTTTTTTAAGCGGGATAGTTTTTAGAGAATATTGAAATGATTTGATTTTCATAGTTGAATGTTTTAGTAAGAATAAGAAATGGTATATTTTTTTTCGATATGATTAAAGAGGTCTTCGTCGTAGAAAAGGACATCTTTAAAAATTCCTTTGGTGTAATTGAGGGCTTGGTCGTTAAAGTGTTTGTTAGAAGGGTTGCCGCTATTACCGCCGGCTAACAAAGATTTGGCTTTTACTTTAGTGCCAAATTCAACTGCACAGACAAAGCTGTTTCCGCTGTAGCCGTAGCGGTTTTGGCAAGATTCGAAAGACGAGTTGAAGGAGGCTAAGCAGCCCCAAGCACTTGATACGTATTTCATTGGGAAACTTTGGGCTTGGTCGTTATAAGTATTTGGAATATCATTATTATAGCGTTGAAAGCGGTTAATGCTACCCCAGGGAATTTGCCAAGTACCCCATTTCTGCAAGCAAAAAGTCATCACTTTTCTCAAAGCTTGGATGAGTTCGGTGGTTGAAACT